>Ga0213827_1000035_pt1 | contig 232464 bp, 228 predicted proteins | sample MC6MC0898MG_FD_180669 | JGI IMG/M metagenome (GOLD analysis project Ga0213827, IMG submission 180669) | Enriched soil aggregate microbial communities from Iowa State University, Ames, United States - MC6-MC0898-MG | ecosystem: Environmental > Terrestrial > Soil > Unclassified | place: USA... | reverse complement strand
CGACTTCGCAAGTGTTTTAGTAAAAACAAGAGAAGGTAGACCCATCAAAATTGATCCGAACCCGGCAGCTGGAGATTTAGGTAAAACTAACGCAAGAGCTCAGGCAAGTGTACTTTCACTTTATGACAATGATAAAGTAAAGCAGCCTAAACTTGACGGGAAAGACGAAACTTTCGATAAAGTAGATGATTTTGTTTTGAAAGGATTAAACGAGGCTCAGTCTGCAGGTAAAAAGATTGTTCTTTTATCTCAGTCTTTCGCTTCACCTACATTCAAAAAATTATTTGCTGAATTTAAAGCAAAATATCCTACAGCTGAATTAGTAACTTATGATGCTTTCCCTTACTCTGCAGCTTTAGATGCAGCTCAGGAAGTTTTCGGACAAAGAGCATTACCTGTTTACGATCTTAAAGGATCTGAATTGGTTGTTGCTTTCCAGGCTGATTTCTTAGGAGATTATAATGCAGCTAGCTTAGAAACTTCTTATGCAGCAGCAAGAGTTCCGGGACCAAACATGTTGAGACACATTCAGGTTGAATCTAACATGTCTTTAACGGGTGCAAACTCAGACTCTAGATACAGAGTAAAACCAAGTGATGTAAACAAAGCTTTAGTTGAAGTTTACAACGCTATTGTTACAGGATCTGCACCGACAAGTAAAGTTGCTACAGAAATTGTAAAAGAATTGCAGGCTAAAGGAAGCAAAGCAGTTGTTTTAGCTGACGGTTCTAAAGCGGCACAGGTTTTAGCACACTTAATTAACCAAAAATTAGGTTCAGTTGCTTTCACAGGTAAAGCAAACTTCTTAAAAGAATTTGATAAAGCAAGATATCAGGAATTTTTAGGTTGGGTAAATGCAGGACAGGTTGGTGTATTGATTACAAACAACGTTGACCCGATTTATTCTAACAACAAAGGTCAGGACTTCAAAAAATCTTTGGCAAAAGTTCCTTACGTAATTGCTGTTACAGATAAGAAAAATGAAATGTATAAAGCAGCGAAAGCTGTAATTCCGGTAGCTAACTGGCTAGAATCTTGGGGTGATATGGAACCTCAGACTGGAATTTATACATTGATGCAGCCAACGATCCAAAAAATCTACAAATCAAGACAGATCGAAGAATCTTTATTGGTTTGGAAAAACGGAAAAAACAATGCTGCAAACAATTACTACGATTATCTAAAAGCTAATGCTGCTTCTATTTTGGGAGCAACTTCTTTCAACAAAGCTTTATACAACGGTATTGTTCCTTCTAATAATGCAACTATGTTGTCTTATGCTGGTGGAAACGGTGCTCAAGCTGTAGCTGAATTAGGTAATTTTAAAGCTTCAGATTTAGAATTAGTACTTTATACAAAGACTTCTATCGGAGACGGAACTCAGGCAAACAACCCTTGGTTGCAGGAATTACCAGACCCTATTACAAGAATGTCTTGGGATAACTATTTGACTATCTCAACTAAAGATGCTGAAAGATTAGGAATTGAAAACAGTCTAAACGCTAGAATGCAGTTGGATGGTTCTCTTGTAAATCTTACAGTAAACGGAGTAAAAATAGAAAATGTACCAGTATTCATTCAGCCAGGTCAGGCAGACGGATCTGTTGGTCTTGCTTTAGGATATGGTAAAAAAGATTCTGGAACGACTGCAGATACTGGGGTAAATGCTTATCCTCTATTTGATGGTTCAAATTTGGTTATTTCAAACGTTTCAATTACGAAAACGGGTGAAGAGCATGAGTTTGCAGGAGTACAGCTTCAGAATACATTAATGGGACGTTACGAAATTGCAAAAGAAGTTCCTTTAGCGCAATTTATTAATGTACCTTTCGATGACGAACATAAAGGATGGAACAAGCCTTTGGAATATCACACCATCAGCGGAGCTCTTCCAGCAGGTAAAATTGACCTTTGGGATGCTTTTGATGATACGGATGGACCTCACTTCAACTTATCAGTAGACTTAAACTCTTGTACGGGTTGTGGAGCTTGTATTATTGCTTGTCAGGCAGAAAACAACGTTCCTGTAGTTGGTAAAGAAGAGATCAGAATGTCAAGAGATATGTTCTGGTTGAGAATTGACCGTTACTATTCATCTGAACAAAAAGTTACTGTTTATGATGGTCTTAAAGAAGGAATGGCAGTACCTGAACTTTACGGAAGTAATTTATTAGGTATTGAAGGCGCATTAGAAAACCCAGCAGAAAATCCAGATGTGATCTTCCAGCCGGTAATGTGTCAACACTGTAACCACGCTCCATGTGAAACTGTTTGTCCGGTAGCGGCGACTTCTCACAGTAAGCAAGGTCAAAACCACATGGCTTACAACAGATGTATCGGTACAAGATATTGTGCAAACAACTGTCCGTACAAAGTAAGACGTTTCAACTGGTTTACCTATAACTTGAATGACAAGTTCGATTTCAACATGAATAACGATCTTGGAAGAATGGTTCTTAACCCTGATGTTGTTGTAAGAACAAGAGGGGTAATGGAGAAATGTTCAATGTGTATTCAGGAAACTCAGGCAACTATTTTGACTGCGAAGAGAGAAAACAGAAAAGTAACAGACGACGAATTTAAAAATTCTTGTGCCTGTGCAGCAGCATGTTCTACTGGAGCAATGCAGTTTGGAGATATGAATGACAAAGAATCTTCAGTTAGAAAATTATATTCTAGCAACAGAAGATATCATTTACTTGAAGAGATCGGAACCAAACCAAATGTGTTCTATCACGCTAAAGTAAGAAATAGAGTATAAAATAAAGTTTAAATAATAAATAGGTAAAAAATGTCAGGACATTACGAAGCTCCGATAAGGGAACCTCTGATTATTGGTCACAAAACTTATCACGATATCACAGAAGATATTGCACGACCTATCGAAGAAAGAGCAGGTAAATTATGGTGGATCTCACTATATGCAGCCTTAGTTCTTTTCATCTACGGATTCGGCTGTATCGCTTATACTATCGGAACAGGTATTGGAGCATGGGGGCTTAACAGAACTATTAACTGGGGTTGGGATATTACCAACTTCGTATGGTGGGTAGGTATCGGTCACGCCGGAACCCTAATCTCAGCAGTATTATTATTATTTAGACAGCGTTGGAGAATGTCTGTAAACCGTTCTGCGGAAGCAATGACAATCTTCGCAGTTGTACAGGCAGCGATTTTCCCGCTAATTCACATGGGTAGAGTTTGGGTAGGATATTGGGTATTCCCTCTTCCAAACCAGTTTGGTTCTCTTTGGACTAACTTCAACTCTCCTCTTCTTTGGGACGTATTTGCAATCTGTACTTATTTCTCTGTATCAACAGTATTCTGGTTTATCGGTTTGATTCCTGACTTTGCTATGATCAGAGACAGAGCTAAAACTCCTTGGACTAAGAAAATCTATACCCTACTATCTTTCGGATGGGGTGGAAAAGCAAAACACTGGCAGAGATTTGAAGAAGTATCTTTGGTATTGGCAGGTTTAGCAACTCCACTTGTATTCTCGGTACACACTACGGTATCTTTTGACTTCGCAACTTCAGTTATTAAAGGATGGCACTCTACGATCTATCCTCCTTACTTCGTTGCTGGAGCAATCTTCTCAGGATTTGCAATGGTACAAACACTATTGTTAATTGCTAGAAAAGTTTGTCACCTTGAAGATTATATTACTATGTATCATATCGAAATTATGAACATTGTAATCGTTCTTACTGGTGGTATGGTAACTGTAGCTTATGCTACTGAATATTTTATCGGATGGTATTCTGGTTCAAGATATGAAGACTTTACTTACCTTTCACCAGGTGCTGCAGTAGGACCATATTGGTGGGCGTTCTGGGCGTTGATTATCTGTAACCTTGTTATTCCGGCGTTGTTCTGGTTTAAGAGAATCAGAACGAATATTATTGCAACATTTATTATTGCATTAATTATCAACATCGGTATGTGGTTTGAGCGTTTCGACATTATCGTAATTAACCTTTCAAGAGATTACTTGCCTGGTTCTTGGACGATGTTTAAACCAACCATTATTGACGTAGGTGTATATTTAGGTACAATCGGATTCTTCTCTGTATTATTCTTATTATACGCAAGAACATTCCCTGTAATTGCACAGGCAGAATTAAAATCGATCTTGAAAATCTCAGGTGAAACTTATAAAGTAAAAGAAGGAGATGAGCACCACTAAAATTGTATACGGACTTTATGCTGACGACGACGATTTAATGAACGGCGTTAAAGCATTCAACGATAAAGGAATTGCAATAAACGAAGTTTATACACCATTTCCTGTTCACGGGCTAGACAAAGCTTTAGGTTTAAAGAAAACCAGAATTTCTGATGCTGCTTTCATTTATGCACTTTATGGAGTTTCTATTGGTTTGACAGTTACTTGGTACATTATGAACCACGACTGGGCTCAAAATATTGGTGGTAAACCATCTTTTAGCTGGGTAAACAACTTCCCTGCTTTTATTGACCCGATGTTTGAATTGATGGTATTCTGTGCTGCACACATGATGTCTCTTACTTTCTTTGTAAGAAATAAAATGTATCCTGGAGCTCCTGCACAAAACCCAGATCCAAGAACTACAGATGATAAATTCCTTATGGAGTTTGTAACTGAAGATGTAGAATCTGTAAAGCAGTTGCTTATTGAAACAGGAGTAGAAGAAATAACTGTTAAAGATGCTTAAAATGAAAAAGAATGTATTAAAAATTACAGCAATTTTAGGTTTAACTACAGTTTTACTTAATTCTTGCGGACCAAATGAAAATGCACCTCTAGTATATTTCCCGGATATGTATTTCCCAGTGGCATACGATCCGTTGATGAAAGCTCAGGATGCTTATTCAGATCATGAAAATGAAATTCCTGCATTTGTAAGAAACAACGGTGCAACTGGCCTTGCTCCTGTAGAAGGTTCAGTAGCTCAAAATAAAGATGGAGTATTTGAAGAAGGTAAACTTCCTAAAACTCCGGACGAATATAACGCAGGTTATGATGCTTCAAAAGCAATAAGCGCTTCTCCTCTTAATCCTGCTAATGCAGCTAAAGATATAGAAAGAGGTAAAATGCTTTTTGATCGTACTTGTTCAGCTTGTCACGGAACTGGTGGTGACGGACAAGGGCCAATCGTACAAAGCGGAGCTTATTCTGGTGTACCAAATTATGCAGATAGAGAAATCACTGTAGGATCTGTACATTATGTATTAACAAATGGTAGAAATGCAATGGGTTCTTATGCAGGACAGCTAAACCCTGGAGATAGATGGAGAGTGGCAATGTATGTAATGAGTGCTTTCAAAAAAAGCACAGCTCCGGCTCCCACAATGGCAACAGCAGCGACAGCAACAACTGAGACTACCGAAACTAAAAAATAAGAAAAGAAATGTATAGTTTTTCACCAAAATTAAAATCAACTTCTATTATCCTTCTTGTTGTAGGTTTAGTTTTATTTGCTGCAGGTTTCTTTTTAAATAAAGGAATTACTACAGAAAAAATAGAACACATGATGGAAGCAGTTCATTCTGCAGGTCATGATTCTCCTACGCATTCAAGCGAAATGGTAGGACCTCAAGATCACGCCGCTCATTTAGAGCACGCAGAAATGCAGGTTCATAACCAGCCATTAGCTTCACTTCATTTTGTAGCAGTATTTTTCTTCGGAGTAAGTTGCGCAGTATTGTTTTTCTACTGTATTCAGCACGCAGCTCACGCAGGATGGCCAATTATTATCACAAGAGTAATGGAAGCTATTGCTTCTTATATTCCTTGGGGTGGTGCTATTTTAGTAATCTTGATGATTCTTAATATCACGCACAACGGTCACCTTTTTCATTGGATGGATCCGGAATTAACAAGAGAGGGATCTCCACACTTTGATGTCATCTTATTTGAAAAGAAAATATTCTTAAATATTCCTTTCTACGCAGTAAGAACTTTAATTTATGTAATTGGAGCTTCATTCTTCGCATGGAAATTAAAAGCTCAATCTAAAAAAGTAGACGATACAAAATCTTTGGTTGAGTATCAGTTCCTTTACAGATGGGCAGTAGGATATATCGCATTCTTCGGGTTTGCTTCTGCAGCTTGGGCTTGGGACTGGTTGATGTCTATTGACCCTCACTGGTATTCTACAATGTATATTTGGTATTCAATGGTTAGCTGCCTTTCAAGTGGTATTGCGGTAATCATTCTATTAAGTGTTTATCTTAAGAAAAATGGTTTCTTACCACAGTTTAACGACAATCACTTGCACGATTTAGGAGTTTTCCTTTTCGCTACAAGTATGCTTTGGACGTACACTTGGTTTGCACAGTTCATGTTGTATTGGTATGCAAACATCCCGGAAGAGGTAAATTATTTCTTCGGAAGATTTGAGCACTACTCTCCTACTTTCTTACCAATGCTTGTTGTAAACTTCTTATTACCTTTATTGGTATTAGTAAGTAGCAGCATCAAGAGAAACTACAAAGTAGTAACTACAATGGCAATCATTGTAATCTTAGGTCACCTTTTAGATTACTTCAACATGGTAATGCCAGGAACAGTAGGACCTTACTGGAATACTCCAGAAGTTCTGTTACTTGTATTGGGTTCTATTTTATTTATCGCAGGATTGTTTATGTTTACAGTGCTTTCAGCATTAGCTAAATTGAAACTGATTCCTACAGGTAACCCTTACTTACACGAATCTGAAATTTATGAGTATCCTTTCTAAGGACTTGTAACAAAATAAACTTTAAAAAGACTGATTTTAATAATCAGTCTTTTTTTTTGCACATAATCAAAAAAAGCGAGGCAACCATTTCAAAAATATTTCGTCATAAGAGTAGACTTTAATGCTTACCTTTTAAACTAAATTAAAAACTATGAAAAAAACTTTTCTTTTAAACTTTCTGTTGATCGTTCTATTCAATGTAGTCAATGCGCAAAGCATTACTTTCGTTTCAGAAAAAACAGACGCACCACTTCCTAAAGTTTCGGTATTTGGAAAAAACGGAAATATTCTGGCAACATCAGACATCGATGGAAAAATTGAGAAATCAGCACTCTCTCCCGAACAGGAAAAATTTCAGTTGGTGTATGATAACATTTCTATCGCCACTTTATCATTTAACGAAATCAATAAAGAGGTTGTAAAACTAAATGACAGAGTAAAAGATATCGAAGCGGTTGTCATTAAAAACAATAAACCTGCAAAATATGTTCTAGTAAAAGGAAATTTTAATGCTTATCTCACCGTAAATGGTAAACTAAACTGTTACTTGGATGGAATAGCGACTTATGTTTTTGATAATAAAACAAAAAAATTGAAAAGCACAAACGTACAACAATACAGAGTTTTCAGATTAGAAAATCCGTCAACCGACAGAAAACAAACCGGGCTTTTAGATTACAATGCATTTTTGGACCTTCCTAAATTACCAAATGTTGGAAATATTGAAGAATACAAAAATAAAAAAGCGGTTATCAAAGAATTGAAAGGAAAAACAAAAGACGAAATAGAAATCAGCGGAACTGCTTTACAGGAAAAAGAAATGGCTCTTTTTGGATACAGACTTTATGATATTAAAGCATTAATTAATCATTCTTATGAAAAAGACTCTAAAAAAGATTTGAGAGATTTCTTAGAATCAAACGAAATTGGTTACATTAAATTTAAACATAAAAGTGAACCAGATTACAACCAGCTTATTTCTTATAAAAACTTTTATCCAACAGAATTAGATTTCAGCGATGATAATGATGTGGAAGGAGAAGTGAAATTAAATAAAAACTACAGCAACTACAAATCAAATTATTGGCAGGATGCATCTTTTCCAAATATGCAGGCAATTTTCAGCTCATTCTTCAAAGATGATTTAAAAGAAAAAGAAAACAAAAAATAAAAAATCAGTTTTAATAAAGGTTTTACTAAATTTGCCATAAACCATAATTAAAATGAAAAAGTTTTCTTTGCTACTCATCTTCAGCTTGTTGCTTTTTACAGCATGCAAAAAAGATCATGTAGATGCAACAACGACACAGACTTTGCAGTCGAGTATCAATGATATGGCGTCTGATCTTACCACCATTAAGCAGATAAAATTTAATGAAGCGCTTTATATTCTTAAAACTTTCGGTGTAGAAGCAGAAGGCGATGTAAACGAATTGAAAGCATTGGGTCAGTTGATTAACGGCAAAAAAGTGCCAGAAATATTATCATTGGCAGATCAGGTTGCACAGCAAAACGGTATCGAATGGGCAAGTACAGCTCCGCCATCATTAGGTGAAATGAATATCTTTGGTGACGAAACCGCTAAAGAAAGTGATCCGAACGATGTAAGAGCGAGCTCATTAAGCATTCTTACCCAACTTTCAGGAGACACAGGAAATGGACCAACTGCGATGCAGATCGTTCCAAGATTGGTTGACAATGCAGGAAACCCTATTGCTTTTACAGGTGCCGGTTTAGAAACTACGTTAGAAGTATTCAGCAATGGTGTAAAGCTTTCAACAGCCAAAAACCTAATGCAGGATAATAATTTCAGAGGTTTTAGTCTTAAGTTTTCATCTTTATTGGCTTCAAAAATTGTTGATAATAAAATTGATATTACCGTTTCGGTAAAAACCACTGCGAAGACTTTCAAAATGTCGAAAATTGGTTTAGATGTAAATCCTTCAGCTTTAAAAGTTCCTGAAGTACCAAAAACAGATTCTACAATGATTGTTCAGAATCCGAATGCGGTAATTGACCCAAATAATCCGACAACTCCGCCAACAACGGGTACAGATCCGGCAACAGCAGTTCCGTCTCAACCGAAACAGCCGACTGGAGATCCTAAAAATACGGTGAGCAAGTTTTTAAATAATGTAAGTTCACAAAACTTAAAAGCAGCCTTCGATTCTTCAAGCAACCCAAGTTGGGGATCTTACGAATCGTTCTCTAATCCTACTTCAGGTTTTGGAGCTGTAAAAAATGTAAGTGTTAAAAACATTTCTACAAACGGAACCGGCACCAATTCATCAAGTGTTAATGCAACATACGACGTGACTGATAAAAATGGGAAAACGACCTCTTTAAAGGTAACTTTCGGTCTTAAAAATGTAAACGGAGAGTGGAAAATCTCAAGTTATAAGATTAATCCTTAAAATATGGCATCTCAGGAACTCATTAAAAAACTGGAAGAAACCATAGAAAACATTCCTGATTTTCCGATTCCGGGAATTCAGTTTAAAGATATTACACCGATTTTTCTTGATCCTAAACTGTATGAAGAAGTAATCGAAGATCTGGTAAAATTCAGTAAAGGAAAAGTAGATGCAGTCTGTGGAATTGAAAGCCGCGGTTATCTTTTCGGAATTGCGATTGCAGTAGCGTTGGAAGTTCCGTTTATTTTGATCAGAAAAAAAGGAAAACTTCCTCCGCCAATTATTTCAGAAAAATATGATTTGGAATATGGAAGCGCAGAAATAGAAACCAGAGAAGGACAAATAAAAAAAGGACAACGAATTTTAATTCATGATGATCTTTTAGCAACGGGAGGAACAACCGAAGCAGCAGCAAAACTGGTAGAAAAACAAGGCGCAGAAGTCGTTCAGTTTAGTTTTTTAATCGGGCTAAAAGATTTAAATGGTGACGAAAAACTTAAAAAGTTTAATGCTGAAATCTATCACACGTTAGAATATTAAATTTAGTAAAGAGAGTTCAAATAAATCAAAAAATAACAATTCTCTATTAACAATTCACAATATTTACAAGTCTTTCATTCTCTTTTATTAATAATACAGATAAAGATTTTGTAAATCACTCAGAAACAATTAAATTTGCAATTCAATTTTTTAAGAATTTATGGCAAAATTGGGAAAAAATGCTCCAAATGAGCAAGAAGGTAAAGAAACAGTGGAATTCTTTAAAGACCTTGACAGAGAGGCTTTAAACACAGAAAGATTCCTAGAAAAATATCAGAAACCATTAAGCATTGCTTTTGGGGTTGTTGTTTTGGGAGTTTTAGGCTTTTTCGGATACCAGCAATTTGTGGTAGCTCCAAAGAATGCTGAAGCTGTAAAAACTTATTTAGCAGCACAAAAAAACCTTACAGAAGGTAAAGATAAAGAAGCTTTAGGTGGAAAATCTGCAGCGAATCCTGGATTTTTAGGAACTTATAACGAATATTCTTCTACGAAAGTGGGTAAACTTTCTGCTTACAATGCAGGCTTATTAAAATTAAAAGAAGGAAAGTTTCAGGAAGCTCATGATCTTTTAGACAAATTTTCTTCTGATAACAAAACATTGATGGCAATGAAGTTTGGCGCAATGGCAGATGCAAAATCTGGTCTTAATAAAAATGACGAAGCTTTAGCATTGTTAGACAAAGCTGCTTCAGCATCTGATGATCCTTATACTTCTTATTATTTTACAAGAAAAGCAGGGATTGTAGCTTTAGGAATGAAGAAAAATGCAGAAGCTAAAAAATACTTTGCAACAATCGACGAAAAATATCAGGACTACGACAACGGAATGTCTGATTCTTATATCGAAATGACTAAATATTTAAATTAAAACATGGCAACAGTTAATCTTTCAGATTACAAGCCACTTAATATAACTAATGCCGAAGATTTTTCTATCGGCATTGTTTTTTCTGAGTGGAATGACTTTGTAACATACAATCTACGCGATGCAGCTTTAGAAATTCTAGAAAAAGAAGGCGTAAAAGCTGAAAATATAAAACAGTTTTCCGTTCCGGGAGCTTTTGAATTAAATTACGCAAGCATGCAGCTTTGCAAAGAACGAAAGTTTGATGCAGTAATTGCAATCGGATGCGTCATCAGAGGAGAAACTCCTCATTTCGATTTCGTATGTGATGCAGTTGCGCAAGGAATTAAAGACTGTAATATTTTAACAGACACTCCAACTATTTTCTGTGTGTTGACAGATGACACCAAAGAACAATCAATCGCAAGAAGCGGTGGTGATTTAGGAAACAAAGGTGTTGAAGCAGCAGTAACTGCTTTAAGCATGATTCAATTTAAAAGAAATCTTTCCAATAAAACAGTAAATATCGGTTTCGGAAATTCTGAAAACAAATAATTTCTGTATTAAGAAAATTTTTAACTTTACTCTTAAAATTATTTTAATATGAAATGGACTGAAGACCGAAGTACCAATGTAGATGACAGACGTGCTTCAGGCGGTAGCGGTGGCGCAATTGTTGGTGGCGGATTAGGCACAATTATTATCGCTGCTATTGTATTTTTCTTGGGTGGTGATCCTTCTGCAATTCTTTCTTCAGGAGTTTCAAATTCTGGAGCTCAGACTGAGCAAAGAGAGCTTACAGAAGCTGACAAAAAAATTGGTGAGATGATCGAAATGATTACCGCTGAAAACGAAGAAACGTGGACCAAAATTTTCGCAGAAAACGGTCTACAATATCGACCAGCAAGAGTAGTTTTATTCAGAAGCAACACAGATTCCGGATGTGGAATGGCACAATCTGCAATGGGTCCGTTTTATTGTCCGACAGATCAGTCTGTTTATATGGATATGAGTTTCTTTAATGAGCTGCAACAAAAATTTGGCGCTAAAGTAACCGAATTCACAGTAGCTTATGTAATGGCTCATGAAATGGGGCATCACATTCAAAATCTTTTAGGAACATTAAACGAAACAGATAAAGCAAGACGAAGTGGAAGATATTCTGAAGCACAGCTTAATCAGATCTCTGTGGCAACTGAACTTCAGGCTGATTTTTATGCAGGAGTTTGGTCTAGAGTTACAGGCGACAGAGAAAAATCATTTATTGAACCCGGAGATTTAGAATCTGCAATAAATGCTGCGGAAGCAGTTGGTGACGACAACATCCAGAAAAGATCGCAAGGATATGTGAATCAGGAAAGCTTTACTCATGGCTCATCAGCTCAACGTAAAGAATGGTTTATGAAAGGATATAATTCCGGAGACATTAAACAAGGCGACACTTTTAGTCAACTTTTAAGATAGTAAAAATGTCTGAAGAAATTTCTTCAGACATTTTTATTTTATTTTAATTCGATAGGATTGCTGTTTCGTTTTGCTTCTTCTTTTGCTCTCTCTTCCATACGCTTTCTCATATCTGCAGGATTTTGATTTCCTCCGCCACCTCCGATTCTCATTGGGGGAGAAATTCCACCACCACGTTGGCTATTCATAAAAGACATAGGATCAGTTTTATATTTTTCCTGTTGTTTTACATAATCCGTTCTTTTTACTTTCATCACGTTTCCAAATGTAACCATTTCCGGAAAGTCAGAAATCTTATAGTTTTTCATTAAATCGAAAGAATAATCTCCGGTAGAATCTTCCGCTTTTACAACCAGACCGGGAAGCCCGCTGAATTTATAGGGCCCGTCCTGATAAGGAAGATCTGTTGTAAACCAGGCTGTCCATTTTCTTCCGCCAAAATCAGTTTCTGCTTTTTGTACTTTATAGTCACCAATTTTTGTGGTTTCAGATAAGATTTTCCAGTTTAGAGGTCGGTCTTCTTCGTACGAATAAAGATCTCTTCCCAAACGATCTTTGTAAGTTATTTTTTGATCTTTTTTATTTTTTTCGATTGAATAATTAATATTCGTTCTCAAACCATCCATTTGTTCTCTGTTAAAACCTCTCGCTCCCCCACTTTGAAAGTTGGCTTTCATTACAGAATCTCTTTTAATTCTGTTCTCAGAATAAAACATTGATTTTTCTGCTGAAATATCTAAATAAGCATTTTCAGTTTTAATATCACTTTTATTATTGATATCCGGTTTTGATGTTACCTGATAAACAAATCTGTTGGTTTGTGCGAAAGAAGCCTGTGCCAGTAAGGCTACAGCAAGGATGCCCAATTTTTTCATTTTTTTCCTGATTTATAGTTTTGATTTTAAATACTCATCAAAGTTAAAGCATCGATGATAAAAATCGATAAAATAAAAACGTCGATTTTTATTTACTGATTATTGTTTGTATTTTTGCAAGATTAAATCATTCTAAATTAATACAATGATAAAGGTTTCAGATCAGGCAAAGGTAAAAGCAATTCAACTAATGACAGAAGATGGCTTTAACCCTGCTGAAGATTATATAAGAGTTGGGGTAAAAAGCGGTGGATGTTCAGGACTAGAGTATATGTTAGGTTTCGACAATAAACAAAACGAAACAGATCAGATTTTTGAAGATAACGGAATAAAAATCGTTGTTGAAAAAAAATCTATACTTTACTTAGCAGGCACTACTTTAGAATATTCCGGAGGTTTGAATGGGAAAGGATTTATTTTTAATAATCCTAATGCATCCAGAACGTGTGGTTGTGGAGAGAGTTTTAGCTTATAATTAGACATTGGAAGTATTGATTTGGAACTATCTAAATCTTAATTCTAATTTCTAAAATCTATTAAAATGAGTAAATATACTGAAGACGACCTAAGAGTTGATCTTGAAAATAAAAAATATGAATTTGGTTGGGAAACCAAGATTGATTACGAAGATTTCCCAATTGGTTTAAATGAGGACATTGTCCGTGCAATTTCTGCAAAAAAAGAAGAGCCGGAATGGATGACAGAATGGCGTTTGGAATCATTCAAGATTTGGTTAAAAATGACTGAGCCTACTTGGGCAAACATCAAATACGAAAAACCAGATTTCCAAGCTATAAAATATTACGCTGCGCCAAAAGCAAAGCCTGAATTGGAAAGCTTAGATGAAGTTGATCCGGAATTATTGGCAACTTTTGCAAAATTAGGAATCAATATCGAAGAGCAGAAAAGACTTTCAGGAGTCGCTGTAGATATCGTAATAGATTCTGTTTCTGTAAAAACAACATTCCAGGATACATTAGCTGAGAAAGGAATTATCTTCTGCTCAATCTCTGAGGCGATTAAAAATCATCCGGATTTGGTAAGAAAATATCTTGGGAAAGTAGTTCCGAGAGGAGATAACTTTTATGCAGCATTGAATTCCGCAGTATTTTCTGACGGAAGTTTCTGTTATATTCCAAAAGGAGTAAGATGTCCGATGGAACTTTCAACTTATTTCAGAATTAATCAGGCAGGAACAGGTCAGTTTGAAAGAACGCTTGTTATTGCAGATGAAGGAAGTTATGTTTCTTATCTGGAAGGTTGTACCGCTCCATCAAGAGACGAAAACCAGCTTCACGCTGCTGTTGTAGAGTTGATCGCAATGGATAATGCTGAAATTAAATATTCTACCGTTCAAAACTGGTATCCAGGAAATGAAGAAGGAAAAGGTGGAGTTTTCAACTTCGTAACCAAAAGAGGACTTTGTGAGTATAAAGCAAAAATCTCATGGACGCAAGTTGAAACCGGTTCTGCTGTAACATGGAAATATCCTTCTTGTATCTTAAAAGGCGACGGTTCTATTGGTGAGTTCTACTCTATTGCAGTAACCAACAATCATCAGTATGCCGATACCGGTACAAAGATGATTCACATCGGAAAGAATACAAAATCAACGATTATTTCTAAAGGAATTTCTGCAGGAAAATCTCAAAACTCATATAGAGGACAGGTAAAAGTAATGCCTTCTGCAAAAGGGGCGAGAAACTTCTCACAGTGTGACTCATTATTGATGGGTAACGAATGTGGGGCGCATACTTTCCCTTACATCGAAATTAAAGATCCTACGGCACAGTTAGAACACGAAGCTACGACTTCAAAAATCGGCGAAGATCAGATTTTCTACTGTAACCAAAGAGGTATCGATACAGAAAGAGCGATTGCTTTAATTGTAAATGGTTTCAGCAAAGAGGTTTTAAATAAACTCCCAATGGAATTTGCTATTGAAGCTCAGAAATTATTGGAGATTTCCTTGGAAGGTTCTGTAGGATAATTTGATTTATCGCAAAGTAAAACAAAAATTTTTAAAAGGCAAACCGCTTACTTTAAAGATAGAATAAGCCGCTAACGCTTAGGAAAGAAATACAATTGAAATTAATTTTTCAACTTGTATCTTTGCGAAAAACAAACAAATGACTGAAAATGAAATTTCAAAGATTGTATTTGAAAGTGGATTAAAAATTCATAGAAAATTAGGTGTTGGTTTATTTGAAACCATATATGAAGAGTGCTTATTTTATGAATTGCAGAAAGCAGGATTAGTAGTCGAAAGACAAAAATTTCTGAATATCCAATATGAAGAATTGTTATTGGAAAGAGCTTTTAAAATGGATTTGCTGATTGAGAACAAAGTTGTTTTAGAGATTAAATCAGTAGAATGCTTAAATAATTTTCATGCTTTACAGTTAAAAAATTATTTAAGGATTGGGAGTTTTAAGCTAGGAATGCTTTTAAATTTTAACTCTCAACTTTTTAAAAACGGAGTCAAAAGAATAGCAAACAATCTTGATGAAATATAAATAATAAATTAAAAATAGTATTTCCTCGCTAAGCGTTAGCACCTTTGTTTATCTTAAATGATTACAGAGAAGATAAATAAATCTTTGTTTAACCTTGCGATAAAATTATAAAAACAACATGTTAAACATTAAAAACTTACACGCCAGAATTGAAGATGGCGCACAGATATTAAAAGGTATCAATCTTGAAATAAAACCGGGCGAAGTTCATGCGATCATGGGACCAAACGGAGCCGGCAAATCTACTCTTTCTTCTGTAATCGCAGGAAAAGAAGAATACGAAGTAACAGAAGGTGAAATCCTTTTTCAAGGTGAAAATATCATCGAAGATGCTCCTGAGGAAAGAGCTCACAAAGGTATTTTCCTTTCTTTTCAGTATCCTGTAGAAATTCCTGGAGTGTCTGTGACCAATTTCATTAAGGCTGCTTTAAATGAAAACAGAAAAGCAAACGGATTAGATGAAATGCCTGCAAAAGAAATGTTGGCAATGATTCGTGAAAAATCTGAGAAATTAGGAATTAAAAAAGATTTTCTTTCTAGATCATTGAACGAAGGTTTTTCAGGAGGTGAGAAAAAAAGAAACGAAATCTTTCAGATGATGATGCTGAATCCTAAATTAGCTATTTTGGATGAAACAGATTCAGGATTAGATATCGACGCATTGAGAATCGTTGCAGATGGTGTAAACACTTTCAAAAACGAAGGAAATGCAGTTCTTTTGATTACACACTATCAAAGATTGCTTAATTATATTCAGCCTGATTATGTACACGTTTTAGCGAACGGAAAAATCATCAAAACAGGCGACAAATCTTTAGCATTAGAATTAGAAGCAAAAGGTTACGACTGGTTGCTTAGCTAATTTAAAGATTAAAATCATTTAACTATTTAAAAAAATTAAACGCAATATTTGTCATTCCGTAGAAGTTTAAACTTCTTTACGACGGCAAAATAAACGTTCAAATAATGAGTTTAAACGAACAAATTTTAAATAATCACAGCGAATTTCTTAGTACACTTCGTCATCGTTTTTTAGATGAAACGAGAGTTGAAGCATTAGGAAAATTTGTTAAACTTGGTTTTCCTACAAAGAAAGACGAAGAATATAAATATACCAACATCAAGGAAATCATCGAGAAAGATTATAATTTTTTCCCGAAAGAAAGCCATAACATCACCAAAGAACAACTTGATGATCTGCATTTTGGAGAAGAAAATTTTGACTGGATTGTTTTTATAAACGGCCAGCTTCATAAAGAGCTTTCTAAGATTTCTATTGAAAATGCAGAGTTTTTATCTTTCAATTATGCTTTGAATGACGAAAACCACAAAGATGTTTTCGATACCTATTTCAATACAATTGCAGCAAAAGATTTAGCTTTTACCAACTTAAATCAGGCTTACTGCAAATACGGATTTTTCCTGAAAGTTCCTAAAAATGTTGTGATTGAAAAACCAATTCATGTTTTTTATCTTTCTCAAAATCAGGAAGAAAATACATTTTACAACACAAGAAATTTATTGATTGTAGAAGAAGGAGCTAAGGTTGAAGTGATTGAAAGTCACCATAATTTTGATGAAACTTACGTTTTCACCAATTCTGTGACAGAAATTTTCACATCACCAAATGCAAAAGCAGATTGGCATAAACTACAGAATGACAGTGATACTTCTTATTTGGTAGATCATACTTTTGCAAAACAGGAAAGAGATAGTTTAACGACGGTAAATACTTTTTCTTTTGGTGGAAAAATCGTTAGAAACAATTTAGATTTCATTCAAAATGGATCGAATATCAATTCTTTTATGAACGGAATTACGATTATTGGTAAAGATCAGTTGGTAGATCACCACACTGCAGTTCACCATAATCAGCCAAACTGTGAAAGTTACCAGAATTATAAAGGTATTTTTAAAGATAAATCTCACGGAGTTTTCAACGGAAAAGTTTTTGTAGATAAAATTGCACAAAAAACCAATGCTTATCAGCAGAATAATAACGTTCTTTTAAGTGAAGGAGCAACAATTGATACAAAACCTCAATTAGAGATTTTTGCAGACGATGTGAAATGTTCTCACGGTTGTACAGTTGGACAGCTGAATGAAGATGCTTTGTTTTATCTGAGAGCAAGAGGAATTTCTAAAAAAGAAGCTCAGGCTTTATTGTTATTTGCTTTTGCTAATGATGCAATGCAGAACATCGACATCGAGCCTTTAAAAGAGAAAATCTCGAAGCTTTTGACAGAAAAACTGGAAGTTAATATTGAGTTTTAAACTCGAAAAAACATATAGAAAAAGAAAGCACTTCAAATTGAAGTGCTTTCTTTTTTGTTTAAGCAAAATTATTTCTTCAGCCAAGACTGATTGTCTTTTCTTTCCGACCTTTTTACCCCATTATCAATATTATAGGCAAAACCAACTCCTAAAGTTTGTTTCAGCTGAGTTTTCTGAATCTGATTGTGATCATACAAAACATCAACCGTAATATTGGTTGAAATAAATCTGTTGATTTTCATGTTTAAAACAGCACCATAAGAAAGCACCAATCTTTCCGGATGATCTATATAATTTGAAAATACCGAGCCTGTATTGATTAGGTTAATATTTTCCATTAATTTCATTTTATAAATAGCCGTTCCCAAGAAACCAAACTGAAATAGCATAGAATCGCCATCGTTTTTCAAACCATAGGTTCCCGCTTTTTGCAGTTCTTCATCGAGAACAAAAGTCATTCTTGCGTTTGCAGGTCTTAAGGTCATCGTAAAATTATCATTAGGTCGATAAGTGACACCAACACCTATATTCACAAAACCTGGAGCCATAAAATTTGAAATTTTTGCAGCTTCAGGATTATTACCATCTTCGTAACCTGCTGCAAACTGCGATTGCAAACTTGCGCCTGCAGAAAGATACCAGTTTTTCACAAACTCTTTTCCAAAATTGGTTGATAGATTGATAACATCCTGAGTTTTTCGAGTTCCCACTCCTTTAGTATTATTTTGGCCGTATCCTAAAACAACAATGTTTTCCCAGAGATATTTTCCTTTTTCGTAGGTTAAATTATAATTTATTCCGGCAAGCCAGCCTACATTATTGGCTCCACCCCCAACCCAATTTGAAAAGGCAGCCTGATTGAGCATTAATGTGTTTTGAGCCTGAATAGACCATGCTTTCAAAGTATCCGTTGCAGGCGAATCTGCATTTGCTTCCTGAGCGGAGGCATATATTCCCAGAAATATGGAAATCGGCAATAAAATTTTTCTCATGATTTAGTTGATTTAAAAACAATTATACAAACAAGTGTTATTTATAAATATTAAAAATACATTTATTTTTGATTTAAGCTACACAAATCACAATTACAAGCATAAAAAAAGTAACCCAAAACTGAATTACTTTTTATTATTTATCTTATTTCTTAAACCACGATTGATTGTCTTTTCTTTCAGATCTTTTTACACCATTATCAATATTATAGGCAAAACCAATACCTAAAGTTTGCTTAAGCTGTGTTTTTTGAATTTGATTATGATCATACAATAGATCTAAAGTGATAATTGAAGAGACAAATCTATTGATTTTCATATTTAAAAGCATATTGTAAGATAAAACCATATGATCAGGATTATCAAGATAATTAGAAAAAATAGAACCTGTATTCGTCATTTCTATATTTTCCATTAATTTAACCTTATATACTGCATTTCCATAGAAACCAAACTGCATCAAAAATGAATCACCATCATTTTTAAGTCCGTAATTTCCGGCTAACTGTAATTCTTTATCTAAAACAAAAGTAAATCTCGCATTGGCAGGGCGCAAAGTAACTGTTAAATTATCATTTGGTCTGTAAGTAATACCTAAACCGGCATTTACATAACCCGGTGCCATAAAATTGGAAATTTTCTTGGCTTCAGGATTATTTCCATCCTCGAAACCTCCCGAAAACTGAGATTGTAAACTTGCACCTGCAGAAACATACCAGCTTTTAGAGAATTGCCTTCCATAGTTTGTAGAAAAATTAAGAACATCCTGTGTTTTTCTTGTTCCTATGCCTTTTGTTGTATTTTGTCCATAGTTTAAGATAACAATATTTTCCCAAAGATTACGGTCTTTCTCATAAGTAAGATTGTAATTTGCACTACCCAGCCAACCTACATTATTGGCTCCACCACCAACCCAATTTGAAAAAGCCGCCTGATTAAACATTATGCTGTTTTTGGCAACAACAGACCAATGTTTGGGTTTTTTAATCGTATCAACCGCCGCAGAATCACTGATAATAACCTGAGAAAAAGAACTAATACTCAAGCAAATAAGAAATAACATAAAGACCTTTTTCATAAAGCCGATTTTCTGAACTAAAGTTTAACAAATAACTGAATGCTGAAATTCAGTTTTCTACCGAGACATTTTTTAAGTAAAATCTCATTTAATAATCAAATTTATTACTTTTTGTCTCAAATGACAACCACAATGCAAAATCATCGCCAAAATTTCCGAAATTTATACTTGGCTTTTGATTTGACATCTTACCCGTATGATTAAAAATATAATTCACAGAAAAGCATTTACCGCTCCCCTACTCATGCTTGCTGCAATGTGGTTTGGATACCTTTTACAGACAATGGGATTTTTCTCGAGCTGTTTCGGGGCAATTATTCCGCTTTTACCTGAGGGTTTATTGGGAATCATAACATCTCCTCTTTTACATGGCAGTATCGATCATATTATAGGAAACTCTATACCTATTGCAGTCCTCATGTTTTTATTGTATCAGTTTTATTCTGAAGTAGCCACCAAAGTTTTCGTGATGGGTTGGATCAGTACAGGTCTTCTGCTTTGGCTATTACCTCCAATCGACATTCTAACAGGAGAATATCTCTACACATGCACCATTGGAGCGAGTGGCGTTGTATATGTCTTAGCATTTTTTCTTTTTTTCAGCGGGGTTTTTAGATGGAATATGAAACTTTTAACCATTTCACTTCTGGTTGTTTTATATTATGGAAGTTTAATCTGGGGAATGTTTCCCGAAGAACTTTTTTATAACCTTAATGAACCGAGTAAAATTTCTTGGCAAGCCCATTTATCTGGAGCATTAATGGGAAGTGCTATGGCATTTATTTTTAAAAATTCAGGAGAAAAAAAGAAAAAATACATCTGGGAATTTCCTAATTACTATAGCGAAAAAGATGATAAACTTTGGCAGGAATATAAAGAAAACCATCCCGATGATTTCCTGGAATTACCTCATAAAAAAAATGAAGATGTTTGGGATTATTTGGAAGAATTAAGAAGAAAATAAATCCTAATTTGCTACATTTGAATAAAATAACACAAATGTATTCTGAAGAACATCTTTATTCTATCGCTCTGCGGGAGTGTAATTTTATTGGTGACATTAATTTTTCCAAACTTGTCCGCCGTTTTGGAACAGCAGAAAATGTGTGGAAAACTTCTAAAAGGGAACTCAGTAAAACCGACGGAATCGGCACAAAAATTATTTCAGACATTGGAAATTCGGAACATCTTAAATTTGCTGAAAAAGAACTTTTATTTTGTGAAAAGAGTTCCATAAAAATCAATTTACGGCACAAGAATGATCTTCCGTTTTTGCTTAATGAATGTGATGATGCTCCTGCAATTCTCTATCAGAAAGGAAATTTTGGAACAAAACAGAAATCTATAAGTTTAGTTGGAACAAGAAACATAACGGCTTATGGAAAAAAATTCATTGAAGATTTTTTTGAAGAATCAAAATCCCATCAGTTCATTTCTGTTAGCGGTTTGGCTATGGGCATCGACAAAGAAGTTCACGAGCAATCATTAAAACATCAAATTCCTACCATTGGAGTTTTAGCACATGGTTTTCACACTTTCTATCCTTCCAAAAACAAAAAACTTTCCGAAAAAATTCTTGAAGAAAACGGAGGATTATTAACCGAATTTAATTCATCAAGAAAACCAGACAGAGAAAATTTTATTCAAAGAAATAGAATTGTTGCCGGAATTTCTCCTGCCACGATTGTTGTAGAAACAGCATTTGGAGGTGGATCTATCAGTACAGCAACTTTTGCAAACACCTATAACAGAGATGTTTTTGCTCTTCCCGGAAAAATTAATGACAAGTACAGCCAAGGATGCAATCATCTAATTTTTCAAAATAAAGCAACTGCAATTTCCACCATTAAAGATTTGCTTGATCTGATTGGATTTAATGATCCCAAAGAAAAAATTGAAGAGCTCTTCCCACATAGTAAAATCACAATCCAATTATCTGAAAATCAAGAATTAATATATAAAAACATCGCAGAAAACCCGCACATTTCATTGGATGATTTAGCAGAGAAAATATCGGTGTCTTCACACAAATTATTGCCTGTAATTTTAGAATTAGAGCTTTTAGGAAAAGTAAAATCGTTTTCCGGGAGACAATTTGTAGCAATGTAAGAATTAACGATTTCTTAATATTTCATTATTTCATATATAACATTTAATTTTTAATAAAATATAGTTTAAAATTATCAATTTAATAATATTTTGATTCATTATTATTGAATTTTCAGCAAATATTAAATATGCTATTGTGAATCTTGAAAAAAAAATTAAATTTGTTGACATAATATTCAACCCTACCTAATATGGAACAATATAATATTGACCAGAAAATTCAGGAGTTTATTGCTAAAATTGAGGCAAAAAACCCTAACGAACCGGAATTTTTACAGGCAGTAAAAGAAGTTGCTGTAACTGTAATACCGTTTATCTTGACAAGAAAAGAATACACCGGAATGAAGCTATTAGAGAGAATGGCTGAAGCGGAAAGAATTATTATTTTCAGAGTTCCATGGGTTGATGATAAAGGTGAAATTCAGGTAAACAGAGGTTTCAGAATTCAGATGAACTCTGCAATCGGGCCTTACAAAGGAGGAATCCGTTTCCACCCTACAGTAAACCTTTCTGTCCTTAAATTCTTAGCTTTCGAGCAGGTATTCAAAAACTCTTTAACCACACTTCCAATGGGAGGAGGAAAAGGAGGTTCAGACTTTGATCCGCAAGGAAAATCTGATATGGAAGTAATGCGTTTTTGCCAGGCTTTCATGACAGAATTATGTAAACACATTGGTCCTGAAACTGACGTTCCTGCAGGAGATATCGGTGTTGGAGCAAGAGAAATCGGATATTTATTCGGTCAGTACAAGAAAGTAAGAAATGAATTTACAGGAGTTCTTACAGGAAAAGGTCTTGCTTACGGAGGTTCATTAATCCGTCCTGAAGCAACTGGTTACGGTGTTGTTTACTTTGCTGAACAGATGCTGAAAACGATCGGACAAACTTTTAAAGACAAAACAGTAACTGTTTCAGGTTTCGGAAACGTAGCTTGGGGAGTTATCAAAAAAGTAAACGAACTAGGTGGTAAAGTGGTTACACTTTCAGGACCAGATGGTTATATTTACGATAAAGACGGTATCGATGGAGAAAAAATTGATTATTTATTAGAGCTTAGAGCTTCAGGAAATAACAGAGCTGAAGATTACGCTAAAAAATATCCATCGGCTGTATTCCATGCTGGGAAACGTCCTTGGGAAGTGAAGTGTGATGTAGCAATTCCTTCTGCAACTCAGAACGAGCTTCATTTAGAAGATGCAAGATTATTGGTAGAAAATGGTTGTCTTTGTGTAACTGAAGCAGCCAATATGCCTTCAACACTAGATGCTATCAATTATTTCCTTGAAAATAAAGTACTATTCTCTCCAGGAAAAGCTTCAAATGCAGGTGGTGTTGCCACTTCAGGTTTAGAGATGACTCAAAACTCAATCAGATTAAACTGGACTTCTGAAGAAGTTGACGCAAGATTGAAAGAGATCATGATCGGAATCCACAAAGCTTGTAGAGACTACGGTAAAGAGGAAGACGGATATGTAAACTACGTGAAAGGTGCCAACATAGCTGGCTTCGTAAAAGTAGCAGAAGCAATGTTAGCTCAAGGAGTAGTATAAAAATATAAAGGTCGGGAAGTTTTCCCGACCTTTTTTCTTATAACCTGTCCCGGGATTATAAATGGGAAAAAAGTAATAGTGAAAGTGAAAGCATTGAATGTCCAGTTCAATGCTTTTTTTTATTTTATATGATTTTGTTATAGTGAAATGCTATCTTTTTTCAATGTAAATATTGATTAATTCTTATACTTCTGTTTTCATTATTAGCATCTTCAACCGCTTTCAAAATAGCTTTAATTTGTTTTTTATTGATGACATATTTATTAAAAAATACATACTCAATAGTCTTTGTATTCTTAATATTTTCTAACGGATTTTTCCTAAGCAGAACCAGATCGGAATAATATCCCGCTTTTATTTTTCCGGTCTTGGTTTTCATCCAATTGGCGGGAGCAACAGTTGCAGAATAAATGGCTTGTGAGTTGGTCATCCCTGATTTAGATAAAGATTCTAACTCATTATGAAGAGAAAATCCGGGAACAGAAACAGGTACATTAGCATCTGTTCCAGCCATAATGAGAACTTTATGATCTACCAATGCCTTTGTCATGATGTGTATGGCTTCTACGTAGGTTTTCCAAAAAGTTAATGACAATTTTCTTGCTCCGGGTTCATCTTTTCCATCATATTCATAGCCGCTTTTGCCGGGTAGCCATCCCATTTTATAAAGCGGAGTTCCTTCAATAATTTTGGGATTGACGTATTTTAATTCTACGTCTTTAAGTTTAGATTTTAAATTAAATCTTTGCCCTACAAAACTTTCACATAACCAAATCGTTGAAGTAACATTTATATTATTTTCTTTTAATTTTTCAGCAATCTGAACTGAACGTACTTTTAAAAATTCAAGGTACTCTTCGCGATTTTTAGAAATTGGTTTTCCAAACTCATCAATCGTTTTAATGGTAAGCTCTTCAATATGAGCTACTTCTTTTTGACCTGAATGATAAAAAGTTTCTAAATTAACTAATGGGATATGGCCAATCACCGGAAGATTATTTTCTTTAGCAATTTCATTGGTTGTCTTAACCATTTCCGGATTTACAAAACCATACATTTTAATAGCATCATAGCCTTGTTCTTTTATTTTTTTAATAGCTATTTGAGCATCATTTTTATTTGAATAGTTGATGGATTTTCTTGTCCAGCTATAATAATAACCCATTACTCCGCTCTCACTGTAAATTGGTGGGGATGCAATAAACATTCGTGGGCCGAGACCATTTTTTTGTATTGACTTTCTCCATTCTAAGACAACAGGCTGTCCTGCCATTTCTCTAATATAAGTAACTCCATTTGCCAAATATAAAAACAAATCATTTTTACTTTCTTTTACATGAACATGGCTATCAACCAAACCCGGAATCAGATATTGGTTTGTCCCGTCAATAATAACAGCGTCTTTATTTAGAGCTAAATTTTCATTTAATTGATGAATCACACCGTCTTTAATAAGCACATCTTGATTTTTAATAAAATGACTGCAATCTTCTGAAAGAACGTTGACATTTCTTATCTGAAGTATTTTAGAAGGTTTAATAATCGAAGAAATATCAATAGTCTTGGTAGATTTCCCCATGACTTTATTTAATTCATGATCTGCCCAAATAAAAGCACAGATAAGAACACTTAATAATGCTATAACTGAATACAAAATTCTTCTAACCCAACGTTTTTTCATAAATTATCTTGTTTAATTTGAAAAACAAAATAAAAACAAATACTCTCTAAAATTGTCTTGAAATGGGGATTAGGTATGAAATACGCCGTTTTAGGTACGGAAATTATAAAGCCAATAAATGTTCTCTATAATTTTTAGAAACAGGAAGTTCAATTTGGGTAAGAGAAATGGTATCTTGATTTTTCCACGCCTTAAAATGGGATGGATTTATCAAGTGTGAACGATGAACCTGAACTAAAAAATCAAAATCATTCTGAATTTTTTTAAGCGTACTTCGGATGAGTTTCGTTTTTAACTCGCCACCATCTATAAAGAAGATTTCGACATAATTTTGCGAATTTGAAACACAGATCAGATCATCTTTTCTTATTTTTAAAATATCCAATTTATTCTCTCCTCTCATAATGATGTTATCATCTTTCGCAGGAATTAATGTAACAGAATATATTCTTGCTAAAACAATTATGGGGGTTGAAATCAAAGCTGATTTAAGAATTATCATCTTTAAAAAGGTGAAAAAATCATACCCTCCATGTAAAACAGGACTTTTATAAAAACAAAAAGTAAATACCAAAAACAGGAGTTGGAAAAAAAGTAGACTGGCTATCTCAAATCCAACATTCCATTTTGAGAGTTGATGATAAATCTTTTTTTGAAGGAAAGCAAGTACGCTATAACATAGAAATGAGATGAAACTGAACCCAATGCTGATAATAATCCATACTTTAAAACTTATCGTTCCATCGTCAAACGGTCTTATAAAAAAAGCAAAGATAAAAAGCCAGATACTGAGGAAAATCCCTATGAGTAAATGATGCTTAATCGACGGGTTTAGTTTTTTCATGCAATAAGAAAATGGCTATTATAGAGTGATTAATTATCACACATATTTACAAAAAAATCCTGAAACATTACATCTCAGGATTCCATTTTTACTTATATAAAAAACTACTTCTCATAGCAAATCAATTGGGGATTGATTTAGTTATGAAACTAAGTTGTTTAGATAAAATTATAATTCACACTCGTTTTAACTAAAAATTATAAGACTTTAGAAATTTTTAAGATTGAAATCTATTTATTCAAATTCTTCATCATCCTTTCAACAAACTCAAAAGCAGCCGGACAAATCACTGTATTTTTTATCATTAAATGATTGATTTGGTATATCTTTTTACGGTCTGTATGAGGATATTCACGGCAGGCTTTCGGGCGAACATCATAAATAGAACAGGTATTATCATCATTCAGAAAAAAACACGGAAGATTCTGTAAAACTTTGTCGTTTTCTTCATCAACACGTAGAAATTTCGCTTCAAAATCAGCCTGTTTCATCCGGAGGTGTTTTGAAATTCGCTCGATGTCTTTTTCAGTATAAAGAGGTCCTGTAGTTTTGCAGCAATTGGCACATTGAAGACAGTCTACTTTCTCAAAGACTTCCTCATGAGTTTCCTGAACAATGTAATCAAGATTTTTAGGAGGCTTCTTTTTCAAACCGTCTAAAAATTTTTTATGCTCTTTCTGCTTTTGTAAAGCCTCTTTTTTGTATGATTCTAAATTCATTATGATCTTTCCATATCAAAAACAGGAAGTTCCGCTTTTTGATATTCATTAATTTTATCAAGATCCAAAACCGTTGAATCTTTTTCTTTATCAGGATAATACATCGTGACAAATTTTGCCCCATAAATGATTTCTCGCGACACATACGATGATCTCTGAACAACCGTATTTGAAAACACTTCATCAAATGCCCTTACGTGAACGATAATTTCAATATTCGTATTTTTAAAATCATCTGCAGAAAACCCAAAAAAAGGAGAATTCTCATCAATCTTATGAACTATCGTCCAGTTCAAAGCTAAAGTATTGATTTTACTTAACTGAGTTTCTAATCGGTAAAAATTACTTTTCACAACTCCTTCTTCATTGATCTCAATCGCTGTTGAAAGCGTAACATCCGCATCTGTCAAAGCATTATTCTTATAAGGAGCCAACCTAAACATCAATGCTGTAACATCCTGAAAAGGTGCAATTACAGCAATATCTGAAAATCTGAGATAAGCTCTCGGTCTTGAAAATCTACCATAAAATAAACCCGTTGCAATGGCAAAGGTAAGCAATCCTAAAAATGCCTCAAAAGTGGCAACCAAACTTGCCATAAAACCTACAGGAGCAATTCTTCCGTATCCAACCGTCGTAAAAGTTTGTGAGCTGAAGAAAAACACATCAATAAACTCATCCAAAGGGTTACTTTTATCAATTCCGGTAAGGTGCTCTACTCCAATCAGATAATAAATACATGCAAAAACCAAATTGATGAGAATATACATCACTACTAAATAAGTAATGAATCGAAATGATGATAAATTCAGCATCGTATGATACCAACTCAACCTGTTGAGAACATTCACACCTCTTCTTCTTACATTCGGAAGACCATCTTTATTGATAAATCTTCCAGAAGCACGACTTCCGAAGCCACTGTTTTCAGTATTTTCTTGGCGAATTTTTTTCCTGAAACCTTTTGCCATAATTAGAAATTCATTCGTGTGTTTTTATACTTTAATTTAAAAAGATAGAATAATCTACAAAGATAAAATATTGTTTTCATGAATTTTATCAATTGAAGGAGCTTCTTTAAGATTTAGAATTAAACTAAATTTGATAAGGAAAATCCATTACATGAAAAATTTAGAATCAAGAGAAGATATAGAATTGCTTGTGAATTCGTTTTATGATAAAGTTGTGCAAGATGAAGCGATTGGCTTCTTCTTTAAAGACATTATAAAAGTTAATTTTCAAAAGCATTTACCAAAGATGTATTCGTTTTGGGAAACAATTCTATTTGGTCAAATGAGCTATAAAGGAAACCCGATGGCGGTACATTTTCCTATCAACCAATTGGAAGCGATGGAAAAAAGACATTTTGAAAAATGGCTTGAATTATGGAAACAAACTATTGAAGAAAATTTCACAGGTCAAAATGCTGATATGGCCATTACAAAATCTGAAAACATTGCCAATTTAATGGCTTATAAAATGGAAATGGCTAGAAAATTATAGATAATTTATAAACTATTATTAGATGAAAATAAAATTTCTAATTGCCGCATTAATTCTAAATTTTTGTTTCAGTTTTGGACAAAAAATAGAAATATTAAACATTGAGAAAAATGTAGAAAGTGAATTGACGCATTACATTTTGTATTGTGAACTCATTAATAATTCTAATGAAAAGATCATTCTTCCATTGCCAACAGAATTTTCAAATGAAATAAACCCTAACAGTTATAATTATTTTTATCGTATAAAAGTTTCTCCAAAGAATTCAATTGACGTATGGCAAGTTCCACCTTATCAGATGCAAGAGGTTAAAAAATTAAATATACATGATTTTGTAATTGCGGAACCAAAAGAAAGAGTGAGATTTAAAATCAATACAAAAGATCTAATCTTTTATAATAAAAGATTTAACAAAGACATACCACCAAAAGAAATTAGGCTAATTTATCAACCATTTAATGCAGATAAAGAAAGAAATTTAAGTCCTGATCTACAAGAACTGAAAATACATCCTAAAAAGATAATTTCGAAAAAATATAAGCTGTAAAAAATGCTTATTAACGACTAAGGTACAATTACAGTAAAAATATAGGCCGCTAAATTGACTAACAAAACCGTTCCGTATAAAACATTGGTTTTTCCCCGGCTTAAGGATAACATTACAATAAAAACAGACAGAGTAAGAAGTATAATATCTTTCTTATCTAATCCTAAAACTAAAGGAATATCATACATAATACTTACTGCGGAAATCGCAGGAATACTCAATCCAATACTTGCCAACGCAGATCCTAAAGCTAAATTTAAACTCGACTGAAACTGGTTATTTCTAGCTGCCCGAATTGCGGCCAATCCTTCCGGAAGAAGTACAACACCAGCAATAATGACACCCACCAAAGATTTGGGAGCACCCATACTTTGTACCATATCTTCAATTGTTTTAGAAAGACCTTTTGCCATTAAAACAACAATAATCAGACATACAACCAACAAGAAAAAGCTTACAATTGCCTGTGTTTTATTAGGTATAAAATGTTCTTCTGCATTTCCATCTGCAGGTATAAAATAGCTTCTGTGTCTTACGGTTTGTACCATTAAAAAGACTCCATAAATTACAAGACAAGCAATAGAAACAAAAATTAATTGTGCATTATTATAGTAAGGTCCATTTACACTTGATGTAAAATTGGGAAGAACTAAAGTAATCACTAAAATAGAAACAATACTTACGAGATATGTTGTAGCAGAAGTGCGGGCAAAAAACTGTTCAAAATATTTTACGCCACCCACCAATACACAAATACCAATAATTCCGTTTAGGATAATCATAACGGCCGCAAAAACTGTATCTCTGGCTAAAGTAATGGCTTGTTCACCACCCGCAACCATCAACGAAACAATAAGCGCCACTTCAATAATTGTGATACAGAGTGCTAAAATAATCGTTCCGTAAGGTTCACCAACTTTGTGAGCAACTATTTCTGCATGATGTACGGCAGATAAAACACTTCCAGTTAATAAAATTCCTGCAATAATATCAGAAATAATTCCTTGTCCCATAAATCCTGCGAAGTAGTAAATTACAGCAAGAACGGGAAAAATATAAGTGTATTGTAAAAATTCTTTTAGCTTCATAAAGTGACCCTAAAATACAAAAAATCTATTGAATTCGCAATCTTAAAAGAAAATATTAATAATATTTTAATGGCACCACAATACAAAATCCTGAAAATCAGTCAACATGTGAAAGAGCAAACCGATACCGATTATTCTTAAATTTCCTTTAAAAAAGAGCAGCAAAAAATACACCGCAATTGCATAGTACGAATGCAGAAAATGAAAACCTACACTCATTCTATTGGGATCAAAAATAGGATTCGCAAACAAATGATCGAGATCAACCAGCATTGTTGCCAGAAGAATGAAATACACTTTTTTCCATTGATTGCGATAAAAAACAAAAGCAATAACTGCAGGAAAAGCCAAATGCAGAAAGTAATGCACGAATGTTTTCAGTAAAGCAATTTCAGGAGGACACATTTCGTTTTATCTTAAAATTAATGGATATTTTTCTTTCTTAAATTTAATTTTTACCGTGTAATTCAGATTTTCATTTCCGTAAAAAAGATATTCTGCCTCTTTAAAAAGTCGATTGTTGAACGTTTTAAACGAAGAAAACAGCAGAGGATTGTTTTTGATGAAAATATAGTTTTGCTTTTTTGTTTCATTCAATTTTACAGATCTCCTGGTAGATTTTATAGAAATCTGATTCTTATCTGAACTAATTAAATTGGGCTGAAAAGGAATTGCCGTAAACTGATTTTGTGCATTCATCCATTTTTTACGTTGGAAATATTCAAAAGTTTTATTAGGATTGGAAGATTGAAACAAAATTTCATAATCTGGCTGAACGATTTTTTGATAACTTACTTTTTCAATTTCATTAAAATTATCATCGTAACCATAACTAATAATCGTATCATTTACTTCCGCAAGATTGGCGCTCATTTTCAAATAATTAACCGACACCGAATCTAAAAGATTTTCTTTAAAAACAGAACTTATTTTTTGGATATTTTCTGAATCTAATTCCACATCAAGAAATTGAGTTTTCTTATTTAAATCTGAAATTAATGATTCAAAATTGGTAGAATTCAGTTCATTTTTTATTTCAATTTCATTATCTTTTACATTGATTGAAAAGTTTTGAGTACGCAATTCCGAAATAAAAGAAATGCTTCCTAAACCATCACGCATAAAAGAATCTGAATTTAAAATCTGATCTCCAAATTTTTGAGAGAGTGGTTTTCCGATATTGTTGAAATTCATACTTGATGTTCCTACAATACATTTTTCACCATCAATTTTTATAAAAAACTGATTGTTTTTAAATTGACCTTTTCCATCATTTACAAATTTGCGGTTCTTTAAAAATTCTGAAAATTTCGTTTTGTCTTTGATTTCTAAAATAGTGTACCATTCAGAAATTTTGGTCTTGTTTAAATGAAAAATCTGCAGAAAATCCGGAATTTTTAATCCGGAATCTGAAATTGAAATTTTAGTTTTATCTTTTTTAGAATCTTCAAACCACTTTGAGGGATGCGTCAAAAAGCTGAAAGCATATTGTCTTGTCGCTCTTTTTACATCAACCAAAACTACAATATCCGCATTTTCGGGAATGTATTTTAAGCTTTTATCTTTATGAAAAAACAGAAAATAAATTCCGATCGAAACCAGAATTGTGATGACAAGAAAAATATATTTTTTCTTCATGAATTTTTTACAAAATTATCTTTTTTGGCTAAAGCCAATTTACATTAAAAATTAAGAAAACGGGCTAAAGCCCGTTTCTATTGATATTATTTACAACGTTTGTGAAGGTTTTTCAGATTCAGAAATCTTATAAATTTCATCAAACAAATCGAAGAAATACATTAAGCTGTTCTCCGAAGAGTTTTTAATATTATAATTCATTTCAGTCTGAATACTTCCACCTTTTGCTTCGGTTTTAAAATAAACTTCACCCACGTTTTTTCTTAAGAAATCAAGCGTTTTTCTTTCAGATTTACTTTTAAATTCTTTGTCTAAACCAATCAGAAGTTTCTGAATATTTAACCTTCCGGACAAAGGATATTTAGAAGAATCCTTCATCCACTGCTTAGAAATTTCAGACTGATTGTTGGTGTTGATATTATCTTTTGAAGTTGTCACATACACAATTCCTTCTTTTACCGTGAAAAATAACTGATCTACATATCCGTTTTTATTTTTTTCGTCTTTAAAGGCATAAAAATCGCCATTTTTAGAGAAGTTTTTAGCAAAAGCTTTATTGGAAGTCAATACATTGAAAACACGTTTCCAATAATTTTCATTTTCAGTAGCGAAAGCAAAAGTAAAATCAGGAACCATCACATCTTTGGTTTTCTTTACTTCTTTTTCGTTGTAACTGTCATCGTAATCGTAATCTGTATATTCTACGTTTTTAGATTTCAGTTCATTCAGAACGAAAATTCCGTTTCCGGGAGCAATTTTTGCAATAGCTTCTTCGTCCAAAATAATTTTCATCGTTTCCATCATCAGTTCCATTTCTCTCTGATATTCAGTTTCTCCTGAGTTTTTCAGCAAACCGTACATCATATCAAAATATTTAGAACCATTCACATTCATTACATAATAACCCACACTTTTATCATTGATTAAAGCAGCCAGTTTTTTGTTCTTTTTACCTTTATAAACCTCAGAAATATTCTTTTGCGTTTCCTGATCTTTATGCTGATAATTGTTAACAAGCCTTACTTTATCTTTATCAAAATACAGATTATAAGATGTATTTGAATTGTATATTTTCCCTAAAATACCTGTGAAATTGAAACTTGCAGGCATTTTTCCGTAAATTCCTTCATTTACAATCTTGCCGTAATCTGCATAGATAAAAACATCCGAATTCGGATCTCTGAAACTCAACATATCTTTGGTCACCGAAAGCTCTCCATTTGAATTGAAATACTGATTAAAACCATCTTCTGCAAACTTTTTAACGATTTTAAACCTCTCAATATTCAACGAATCCATTTCTTTCTGATAGCTTGAATCTACTTCATAGGGCTCTTCACCATAATAATCATCCTGTGAAATTGGCGGCGGCAAAACTTCTACACTTGGTGTATAAGTAGAGTCTTTTACCCCTTCGGTGATTTCCGGTTCTTTCTTTTCTTCCGGATATTTATGATGCTTTTCAAGATATTTGATGTCTTTCTGAAGCTTTAGAATTTCAGCATTATTATCTTTAATGCTTTCTTTTAAATATTTAATATCGTCTTTCAGATATTGAATTTCTTCTTTATAATCGAAGGGTTTTACTTCTTCCACATAAGCACTGTCGATTGTAGCTGTGGCTACACTATCAACTACCGCAACAGCACTGTCGGTTGTATAATCATCATCCCATTTATATGGTTTATCGTAGCTAACCATACTCAAAACCGCACGATTCCCACTCCAGGCCACAAAAATATCATCTTCTATATCAACGTATGAATAATTATTTTTCTTGGTTACCTCCTGCCCTTTTTTCTTTACTGAATTAATAAATTCCTGAAACTTTTCCGGGCTTTCTAAAGTAAAGTGGGTATTATAAGATTTCACAGAATCATTCATTGTTGCATAATGATACTGAGTTGCATCGTATTTCATCCCTGTTTTGGAATAATCATTCCACGAAGCTTTTTTATTTTTAGCTTTATCTTTAGTGAATTCCTGTAGAAAAGGATTGAATTTTTCCCAATTAACTTTTTTGTTAAGTTGCTTTCCGTTCACTTCCATATAAAAAACCGCATTTTGCGGAATTTTCATGCTATTTTGTGCAAAATTCAGCACAAAACCGAAAAGAATTAAAAAAATGATTTGTGTTTTTAAAAATAGAGATTTCATATTTTGAGGTTGGTTATTGTAGAATAATATTGTTTTGAATCTGTTTTTTCTGAAGAATAAAGTCTAGGATATTTCCGTCCAGCTTTAAAGCTTTTTTGTTGGGAGCCAATAAATAGGCAACATTAGATTGAGATTTAATGGTATTTTCAAACTGTAAAATTGAAGTATATTTTGCTTCATTAAAAACCTCTTTATCGGTCTTACTCAGTTTGTCATAATCGCTTTTGAAAGTATTGATCTTATTTCTCGTGAAAGTTTTTTTGTCTGAACTTTGACTGTAAATTTGGGTAGGAACCATTTTTCCTAAAATATTTTTCGCTTTCAGCTGTTCTAATCCAGAGTTGATATTTTCTATTTTTTTGAAATTACAGCTTAATTTAATAATGTAATTTTCAAAATCCATAGAGGTTTTGACGTTTGAAATTCCCGGAACGCTTTTAAAAATTCTTGCAGCTTCGTTAATTTTAGCTTCAATTTCGGCTTTTTTGGGAACTTTCTTACCGTTTACGGTTTCCATTTTCGAAATGGAAGCCAATCTTGTTTTGCTTTTACTGGCATTCAGAATAAGTGAATATTCTCCACTTCCGTCAGCTTTGACATTCACTTTATCTAAAATATCAAAACAACTTGTTAAAAAGAATAAAGGAATCAGCAGAAAAACCAGTCTGAGGTACATTTTCATAAGTTCGTGTTGAGAAGCAAATTTACTTATTTTTAATTTACCTCTTCGAAAGGTGAAATCAATCATGTTTAAATTCTCCCTTTCAGATAATCCTGACGTAATTCTTCGTCTAATTTTTCGATTGCATAACGAAGACAGGTTCTTGGCATTTCTTTGTAATATTGATTGAGATAATTGATCAATTCTGTTTCATTTTTGTTTCCCATTTCCCTTAAAAGCCATCCGTTTGCTTTGTGCATCAAATCATGCGGATGATGAAGATTTTGCGTGACAAATTCTTTCGTTAATTCAAATGAACCCTTTTTTATATAATACATCGTTCCTACAACAGCTATTCTTTTGTGCCACATTTGATCAGAATTTGAAAGTTCCCTCAAAAGGTTTTCTTTCTGGTTTTCAAAAGCATAGCAGCCTAAAACCTTATAACAGCTCGTATCAACCAAATCCCAATTATTGATAAAATCCAGATGTTTAAGATAGAAATTGATGATTTCTTCTTTTACGGATGAATCTTTCGTTTTTTCAAACTTTGAGATTAGCATAATTAAAGCCGTTAAACGATGTTCATGATAGGGAGAAGAAAGTAAATCACTCAATGCTTCTAAAGAAATTTTAGCATAATATTCTTTAGCAACAGCTCTTTGATCCGGAACTTTCACACCCAAAAACAAATCTCCTTCACCATATTCTCCTTTTCCAGTTTTGAAAAACTTAGGAAAAAAAGCAGCTTTTTCCGGAATGGACAAAACAGCTAATGATTCTTTGATTTCTTTAAGAGTTGTACTCATTGATTTCTAATTGATTAATGACTTTCTTCTAAAGCAATGCTTTCCTGCTCCTGTGCTTCTTTTTCAATCTGCTTAGGATTGGCAACTTTCGCAATCGTAAGTCCCTGAACAACAATAGAAAATACAACCACACAATAAGTAATACTTAAAATAGCGTTGCTGTATTCGTTTTTCGGAATAGACATAGCCAAAGCAATTGAAACACCGCCTCGAATTCCACCCCAAAACAAAACTTTTATTGTTTGCGGACTAAATCTAGTCCTGAAAGACATGAATTTTGTAGGTCCCCAAATTGAAGCAAATCTTGCACAAAGAACAACAACAATCGCCAATAATCCTGGAATCACGTAATGATTTAAATCTTTAATCATCAACAACTCAAACCCAATGAAAAGGAATAAAACAGCATTAAGAATTTCGTCAATCAGTTCCCAGAATTTAATCAGATAATCCTGTGTGATAGATTTCATTTTAAACTTAACATTAAAATTACCCATAAACAATCCTGCTGCAACCATCGTCAAAGGACCGGAAACGTGCATTTGTCTTGCTACAAGATAACCTCCCATCACCACTGCAAGCGTTACCAAAACCGAGATAATATAATCATCAATCTCACGCATCAATCTTGAAGTTACCCAGCCTAAAAGAACACCCAAAAGTAATCCGCCACCAGCTTCTTTCATTAATAAAATGGTAATATTTTCTACTCCCAAATCTACTTTATCACCAACTGCAATCTGCAAAACTACCGTGAAAACAACAACCGCCATACCGTCATTAAATAACGACTCGCCTGCAATTTTTGTTTCTAATGATTTTGAAACTTTGGCTTGTTTTAAAACACTTAAAACCGCAACCGGATCAGTAGGCGAAATCAACGCTCCGAATACCAAACAGTAGATAAAAGGAATTTTTAATCCCACTAAAGGAAGCAAATAAAACATTCCGAATCCTACGATAAAGGTTGAAATAATCACACCCGCTGTTGAAAATATAAGAACCGGCCGGAACTGTTCTTTTAAATCATTAATATTAATATGAATTCCTCCTGCGAAAAGAAGAAAATTAAGCATTGCTCCCATCAGAACTTCAGTAAAGTCTATACTGTTCATCAAATCATTCAGATGGCCGAAAGTTTTTGGAAGAAAGTTTTCACCAAATAAAACCAAAATGATAGATACCACGATGGCAATGACCATAATCCCGATAGTACTCGGAAGTTTTAAAAACCTGTAGTTGATATATGCAAAAATGGATGCTAATACGATGAGCGCTGAAAATGAATAATATAATTCCAATAAATTTGTTGTTTTAAAAATTGAAGTCTAAATAAAGTACTTTGATATAAATTTTGATGTCTCCTTTTTCCCAAACGTCGATAACGCCGTCTTTCAGGGCTTTAGAAGCTCTGGCATAACCCTGCCCTACATTCATAACATTAAGGAAAATATACTCATCTCCCACACTGTTTACTTTGTATGCTGTTTTTTCTGATTTCCCGTCTCCCGAATTTTTGATAGCATCTGTAAGAAGCCGTAATTGAGCAATGTGATGCGAAAAGTTTCCTATATCTTTTGTCTGATCATAGGCACGAAGCAAGATAAGAATCACATCAAGGTTGGTAGGATCTTTTGCATAAAGTATTTTACCAAGCCTGATGCATTCTATAAAATTATTGCTTTTGAAAGCTTCTGCTAATTCTTTGAAATCGTCTCCCGATTGGGAAACCAGATCTTCTCTGAAGTTTCTTCCGTAGTACAAATGCTCTGCTTCTGTACTGTCTATAGATTTTGGAAGCCCCTTGTATTTAAAAATAAGTCTGTCGTAATTGTAAACAGATTTGGGATTGGTGAGGTTTTTCTCGATATTTTTCAAATCGAACTTTGTCTTTTGGCTCAAACCAAAAAACGGAAGAATAAGTAGAAAGAATACGATTTTGTAATTCATTAATCTTCTTTTTCTGAGGCTTCGTCTTCGTCGTTATCGAAATATTCGAAAAGAAAATCGTTGTACGGAAATCTTGAAATATGAATTTTCATTACCTCATCATACACCAGTCTTTTCATTTCAGGGAAATTCTCTTTCGTGAGAGCAGAAATGAAAACTGCAGGATGTTTAGATTTTGCCATCCATGTTTTTTTCCATTCTTCAAGAGAGACGTTCTTGCTTGAACTTGGTGTAAGATCATCTTCATCTTTTTTCTCGTAGCTGAAATCATCGATTTTGTTGAAAACCATAATCATTGGTTTCTGATGTGCATTGATTTCCATTAAAATCTGATTCACAGATTCGATATGATCTTCAAAGCTTTCGTGCGAAATATCAACCACATGAATCAGAAGATCAGCTTCACGTACTTCATCCAAAGTAGATTTGAAAGATTCTACCAATTGTGTCGGTAATTTTCTGATGAAACCTACGGTATCTGTCAAAAGAAACGGTAGATTTCCGATTACCACTTTTCTTACCGTTGTATCTAGCGTTGCAAAAAGTTTATTTTCAGCAAAAACATCAGACTTAGAAATAGCATTCATCAACGTTGATTTTCCTACGTTGGTGTAACCTACCAAAGCAGCACGAACAACTTTTCCACGATTGTTACGCTGCGTTGCCATTTGTTTGTCGATGATTTTCAGCTTGTCTTTCAGCAAAGATATTCTGTCACGAATGATCCTTCTATCGGTTTCAATCTCTGTTTCACCGGGACCACGCATCCCGATTCCCCCTTTTTGTTTATCTAAGTGAGACCACATTTTACTTAATCTAGGTAGCAGATATTGGTATTGCGCCAATTCTACCTGTGTTCTTGCATAAGAAGTTTGAGCTCTCTGTGCAAAAATATCAAGGATAAGATTAGTTCTGTCGAGAATTTTTACTTCAATTTCTTTTTCAAGATTTTTAAGTTGAGAAGGAGACAATTCATCATCAAAAATAATTGTTCCTATCTCATTTTCTTTTACATATTCTTTTATTTCCTGTGCTTTTCCGCTTCCTACAAAAGTTTTAGAATCGGGCTGAGTTAGTTTCTGAGTAAAACGTCTGTCTACTGTAGCACCTGCTGTGAAGGCTAAAAACTCCAGCTCGTCCATATATTCCTGCAACTTATCTTCATCCTGATTTTGAGTGACAACGCCCACCAAAACTGCCTTTTCGTAATTATGTTGTTTCTTTTCTAGCATTAAATTCTGTATAATTTATGAGATTTACAAGATAACATTTTTAATTTATAAATACAACTCAAGTCTTTAAAAACAGGGAATTTCCGGTAACTTTTTTCATTACCCCCTTCTATTTTATTTACCTTAAATTAACTAACTTTATCTTGTAAGAATTTTATTATCAGCGACAAACAAGTTTAAAAACATGAAAAACCCCATAAAATGTATTATTGTAGAAGATGAAGAGCTCGACAGGCTTGTTCTTCAGCAACATCTCAAAAAATATCCAAATATTGAGATTGTGGGGTTATTTGATTCTGCCGAAAAAGCATTGCCTTTTATCAATTCACCTATTGAGCTTATTATTTTAGATATTGATCTTCCGGGAATGAATGGTATCGAGCTTCGTAAACATATCCAAAAAATCCCTGCATGTATTTTCATCAGCTCACATCCGGAGTACGCCATTGATTCTTTTGAGCTCGACACCCTGGATTTTATTACCAAACCTTTAAGAGCTGAACGTTTTCAATATGCGATGCACAAACTTTTTGATTTTTTTGAAATGAAAGAAAAGTCTGATAGTTTTGATATTTTAGTCGGAAAAAATCACATCAACATCAAAGACGGAACCGACATCTTTAAGATTAAAATAAATGATATCCTTTACCTTGAAGCTCTGAAAGATTACACAAGAATCATCACTTCAGAAAAAAAACACTGCATATTAGACTCTATTGGAAACCTGCTTCAGAAAACCGATTTCAATACTTTCATTAGGATTCACCGGAGTTTTGCAGTCCCCAAACATTACATCAGAAGTAAAAATGCACACGAAATTGAATTGGTACACAACATTAAGCTTCCGATTGGCAGGGCTTATAAAAACAATTTAGATTTTTTTAGTCTTTAAAGTAATTTCGCTTCCAATGCCCTCGGAAGTAAGCACTTCAACTTCCGTATTTATTGCTTTGCAAAGGTCACGAATAAGATGCAAGCCCAAACCTCGTTTTGTGCCAATCGCCACAGAATCATCAAACAAAGCTTTAAATTTTTCCTTTGAGGCACCGCTTCCATTGTCCGCAATTTTCAGGAATGTGCTTGTTTCATCTTCCCACGCTTTCCATGAAATGACTTTCCCGCCTTCTTTCTCTTCCAATATTTTCACAGAATTATTGGTTAAATTTCTTGTAATGGTTTTTAAATATTCCGGATCGGTGGAAATTGTCATATTTTCAGGAAAATAAAATTCAAATTCAATACCTTCTGTCCAAGAAAACCCGTTTTTAATATCTTCAAAGATATCTTTTACCGCTATTTTTTTAATCTCAGGAGAAAAATGATCCATCTGACCTTTGCTCCAAAGAAGAAGATCTTCCATTTGTTGGAGAAGATTTTCTGAAGCATTCATTGTTTTGGCTTCGAGGCGGTTTTTAGTTTCTTCATCCATAAGCTCCGGAGCTTCTTTCTGGAGGTGGAGAAAATGGATCAAACCAGCAACCGGACTTTTTAGATCATGATTAAGAATCCCAAAAAACTGCATTTTTGTTTTGTTGGCAAGATCCAGCTCGTGATTAAGCTTTTCGAGACGATCACTGTTTTTTTTAGACAATCTATAAAGAAAAAACAGCAGAGACCCTATTATCAAAAGAGCACCGATCCCAAAAAGATAATACCACTTTTCTTTTTCTTTAGTCTTGATAACCAATTTATTGATCGCTATCTCTTTATTTTTTTGTTCTACTACTTTCTGGCTTTCGAGTTTTGCAATTTCGTTTTTCCTTTTCTGTGAATAAATTGAGTCTCTAACGGTATAATACTCTTTCATATTTTTAGCATAACCATCAAAATCTTTTTTCACCGTGCTCAATTCTGACATTCCCAAATAATTAAACATCATCCACTGTTTATTGTCGTTGTTTTTCGCAATTTCTTTACTGAGATCAAATTCTTTCTGTGCCTTGTCTAAAAGTTCAGATTTTTTCCAGCTTAGTTGATTTTTATACTGATCATAATACCTGTAAAAATCCATAAAAGAATATGCCATATTGTAATGATTCACCACCGACATATAGTGATTAGGTGAGATTTTATCCCATATTTCTTGAGCTTTGAGCTGCATTGCGTAGCTTTCCTTTAATTTAGAAATATCTAAAAGCGACCAATTTGTATATAACCAAGCCAAACCATATTCATTTTGAGTGCTTTTAAAATATTGATATGCAATCTTAAAATGATTTTCTGCCTCGTTCAACTTGCCGAGGCTTCGTTCAATTTCTGCTAAAACACCATAGCCAAAACCCAATGCTTCCTGAGATTTTGAATCCTTTGCTAATTTCAGTGCATTATTGATATTTTCATAAGCTTTCTCTTTGTTGGATTCATCCAGATACAAGAATGCTAAACTCCTGTAAGCACCATTAACTACCCAAAAATTATTGCTTTTTTTACCGTAATCAATTGCTTTTAAATAATTTGCAACAGCATCTGCATGTTCTGCCTTCTGATGAGAAAACCTTCCAAACATATAATAATTATCTGCGATGCTGTATTCATCTTTATTTTTCTGATTGATGATTAATGATTCTCGGTTAATTTTAAAGCCATCTTTTATTTTATTTTTTTCTAGAAAATAACTTACAAGCCCTAAAAGTGTTTTCCCTCTCTTTAGATCCCACTTATTTTTAGAAATTAATTGAAGGTTTTTCTGAGTATAAAAAAAACAACTGTCGGGGTTGTATACACGATAAATATCTATAAGTTTTTGTTGAATTTCAAATTGTTTTTCCTCAGAGTTCTGCTTTTGAGACTCCACTTTCAAAAAATCCAGCTTTGAAAATTCTTGCGAAAAAAAAGATAAAGGCAGGAAAAGAACGAAAAACATGCATCTCACATTCATAACCTCTTAGTTTACAACTAATATACAATTAAAATAAGTCGTTTATCTATTTTTTAAGTCGTTTATCTATTTTTTAAATATTGCCTTGGTTGTGATGGTAATTTAGCTCAATAATTTTAAAAAAAATAGTTATGAAACCAATGAACAAAATTTTCAATCAGAGATATTTACACCTCAAAAGTATCTTTTGGGTATTTTCACTAATTTCTGCTTTTTTGATTACAAGCTGTAGCAATGACGATGAGGTAAATGAACCAGCTCCAATAATTTATCCTCAAGAAAACCCATTAGATAAGTATTATGAAAATACCGGCTTTTCAACTACAACTAATTATACAGCTTCGCCAACTTCAGAGTTCGGATTAGCATTTTCTGCTAATGTAAAAGGTAAAATCAATTCAATCCTTGTCAAAATACCTGCTGTAAAATCAAACTTGAGAGTAACAATATGGGATTATGATACGAAAGCAGTACTACGAACAGAAGTTGTAAATGTAACCAGCGCCAATAATATAATAACCAAAAATATTTCGGAACTTATTTTAGAGAAAGATAAGAAATATATGATAACCATGAATTCAGGTGATTGGTACAAAAGGGCCAAACCAGATAATAGCAACGCAACATATCCGGTTACCGCAGGTAACATCAAATTTTGGGAATACAGATGGGTGGGTACCGCTTCTCAGGTATTCCCAACTAATGTGGATTTAAAATACAATGGCGGAGATTTAAGTTTCAGTTTTCAGCAAACCGATTAATGATGATCAATGAATTATCATTAAAAAACAGCTTACATTATATAGCTGAAAGATTAATCTTTTCACTTATATGGTGTAAGTTGTTTCTTTTTTAAATAAAAAGAATCAATCCCAGTCTGCTGCAATAAATTTCATCTGAGTTCCTTTACCATCATAAAGTGTAAGAAAATGACCCTTGATTTCATAATGAGTCATTTTTTCAAAAACTTTTGTAAACTTATCTTCAATTTCCATTTTCTGACAAGCCATTAACGTACTTCCCAATCCGGAAATTTTCACTCTGTTTTTAGATTTAAATTCTAAGGTAAAAAACATTTTGTTACAGCCCATCATGGCTGTTCCTTTTATTTTTCCGTCTTCGATAGATGCCGTAAGGTTGATTTCTGCTTTATTTTTCACAAGCAATTCTTTTGTAAAACCATCAAACGAAACCATCATCCATTCTCTTTGATAGTGCTGATTATTCAACTTTGCAGCAGAACAGTTTAAAACTAAATTTAAAATGAAAAAGGTGAAAAGAAATGATAAAATGTTTTTCATATCATTCTCCTACCCATTTTCATACCAATTCAGGACAAATTATCGTAAAAATTAGTAAATTAGCCCCACAAAAATTATTTTATAAAATGAAAAGAATATTTTTACTATTCACTTTCTTATTAGGTTTTGCTCAAATGAGGGCAGACGAAGGAATGTGGCTATTGATGCTCATCAAACGACTTAATGGGGTAGACATGCAAAAAGAAGGTCTGCATTTGACTCCGGAAGAGATTTATTCTGTAAACAATTCTAGCTTAAAAGATGCTATCGTAAGCTTTGGAGGTTTTTGTACAGGAGAAATTGTTTCAGACAAAGGTTTGATTTTCACCAATCACCACTGTGGGTTTGGCGCTATTGCAGCGGCTTCAACTCCTGAAAAAGATTACCTGAAAAATGGTTTCTGGGCAATGAATCAGAAAGATGAGTTTAACTCTAAAGATCTTTACGTAAGATTTTTGGTAAGAATGGATGATGCTACACAGAGAATCAATTCTAAACTAAACGAAAATATGTCTGCAGCAGACAGAAAAGCTGTAATTGATGCTGAAACAAAAGCAATTCAGGCAGAAAACTCTGAAAATGGAAAATATACTGTTCAGGTAAGAGATTTCTTCAACGGAAATGAATTTTATTATTTTGTTTATCAAGACTATAAAGATATCAGATTAGTAGGTGCACCACCTTCAGCATTAGGTAAATTTGGAGGTGATACAGACAACTGGGAATGGCCAAGACACACTGCTGACTTTGCAGTTTTCAGAGTGTATGCTGATGCTGCAGGAAATCCTGCGGAGTTTAAACCTACCAACGTACCTTTAAAACCTAAACATTCGTTACCGGTTTCTCTTAAAGGAGTAAAACCAGGTGATTTCTCAATGATTTTAGGATATCCAGGAAGAACAAACCGTTACCTTACCTCTTTCGGTATCGATCAGATGGTAAACAAAGATTATCCGGCTTGGGTAGAAGCTTCAAGACTTGCAATGGATGTGATGAAGAAGTACATGGATAAAGACAAAACAACTCAGCTTGCTTACGCTTCACAATATGCCTCTGTTGCCAACTACTGGAAAAACAGACAGGGAACCATTGATGCCGTGAAAAAGAACGGAACCATTGCTGATAAAGAAGCGATTGAGAAAGCTTACAGAGATTGGTCTATCCAACCTAACAACGAGAGCTATGATGGTGTTTTAGAAAACATCAGATCTTACTATAAACAAGTATCTGACAGAAACGTTGAAAGAAACTATGCTTCTATTCTTACAAGAAATACAAAATACATCAGCCTTTCTTACCAATTAGGAAGTCTTCTTGATTCTTATGCTTTACAGGATATGAAAGGAAGATTGGCAATGAGACCAAAAGTAGAAGAAGCGATTAAAAACGCTTACGAAAGCATCAATACTGATCTAGAATCAGAAATGATTACTTCTATGGTTAAACTTTATCAAAGCAAAGTAAACGCTGATGTTGCTTCTAAAACAATTATGGAATTAGACGCAAACAACCTTTCTAAACTAGCAGCTTCATCAATTTTTGCCAATAAAACTTCGGCAACCAATTTCATGATGAACCCAGACCGTTTGAAATTGGATGCAGATCCGCTTTCAAAAATTGCAAAAGGAATTATGGCTGATCAAAAATATTCGGCAGAAAGATTTGTGAAGGTTGATGATCATTTTGCTAAAAACAACCGTCTTTTCTTAGGAGGTTTAATGAAAGCAATGCCTGAGAAAAAATTCTATCCGGATGCAAACTCTACTATGAGATTAACTTACGGATCTGTGGATACCCTACCAATGAGAGACGACAGAAACTATTTTGGTATTACTGAAAACTATTACACAGACATGAATGGTTTGGTAGGGAAATACAAAGCTGGTGACGAAGAATTTGATCTTCCACAAAGAGTAATTGCTCTTCACAACATGAAAGATTACGGTCAATATGCTGATAAAGCAGGTCACATGCCGGTAAACTTCCTTTCTACCAATGATATTACAGGTGGTAACTCTGGTTCTCCGGTAATTGATGCAGACGGAAACCTTATCGGTATCGCGTTCGACGGAAACAGTGAAGCATTGAGTGGTGATATCGTATTTGAGAACGAATGGCAAAAAACAATCAATGTTGACATCCGTTTTGTTCTTTGGACGATTGACAAATATGCAGGTGCAAGAAGATTAGTAGACGAATTAAAATTAGTTAGAGACGAAAATACTCCGGCTGATACAGGAAAATCTAAACTTAAAACTGTTGCTCCGGCAAAAAAGAAAAAATAATTTTCTGAAAAATATTTTTTAAAACCGTGGAATTTATTTCACGGTTTTTTTTGTTTAATTTTCAGATTCGTTTAAACATTCCAAAACTCCCGATCCAGACTTCTATACTGTATCGCCTCAGAAATATGGTGGGACAAAATATTTTCAGATTCTTCCAAGTCTGCGATTGTTCTTGCCACTTTCAAAATTCTGTCATACGCTCTTGCGGAAAGATTCAGTTTCTCCATCGCCATTTTGATGAGATTAAAAGACGCGTCATCCAACTCACAAAACGTCTCCAGTTCACGGGAACCAATTTGAGCATTGTAACTGATTGGCAAATCTTTATATCGCTCATTTTGTATTTCACGGGCAATCAAAACACGTTTTCGGATGTCTTCACTTTTTTCGCCCTTTCTTTTCTCAGCCAATTGTTCAAACTCAACTTTCTGAACCTCAACATGAATGTCAATTCGGTCTAAAAGCGGCCCCGAAAGCTTATTCATATACCTTTGCATTTCAAAAACAGAAGACGTGTTATTGGGATCATCGGGAAAATATCCACTCGGACTTGGATTCATCGAGGCCACCAACATAAAACTTGAAGGATAATTTATCGTAAATTTGGCTCTAGAAATAGTTACTTCACGGTCTTCCAACGGTTGCCTCATAACTTCCAAAACCGTTCTTTTAAATTCAGGCATTTCATCCAAAAACAAAACACCATTGTGAGCAAGTGAAATTTCTCCGGGTTGAGGATAACTTCCGCCACCGACAAGTGCGACGTCTGAAATTGTATGATGAGGTGAACGGAATGGCCGAACGGTCATCAAAGAAGTTTCCGTTCCCATTTTTCCTGCTACAGAATGTATTTTTGTAGTTTCTAAAGCCTCCTTTAAAGTAAGTGGTGGTAAAATACTCGGAACTCTTTTCGCCAGCATGGTTTTTCCGCTTCCCGGTGGCCCGATGAGAATGATATTATGTCCACCAGCAGCGGCAACTTCCATTGCTCTTTTGGCTGTTTCCTGACCTTTTACTTCAGAAAAATCAAAAGGAAAACTATTTATTTTATCCTGAAATTCTTTTCGGGTATCTAAAATTACTTTCTCCAGAGGTTTTCCTTCATTAAAGAAATCAATAACTTCTTTGATGTTTTCAACGCCATACACATCTAAATTATTAACGATGGCTGCTTCTCTGGTATTTTGTTTCGGTAAAATAATTCCCTTAAAACCTTCTTCCCTCGCCTGAATGGCAATTGGCAACACGCCTTTAATGGGTTGCAGGCTTCCGTCAAGTGAGAGCTCACCCATAATAATGTAATCCTGTACATTTTCACCCAAAATCTGATCAGACGCAATTAAAATTCCGATGGCAATACTTAAATCATAGGCAGCACCTTCTTTCCGCAAATCTGCGGGTGCCATATTAATCGTAATTTTCTTTCCGGGAATTTTGTAGCCGACGTTTTTCAGTGCAGCCGAAATCCTGTAACTGCTTTCTTTTATGGCATTATCGGGTAAGCCAACGAGGTGATATCCTACTCCACCCGTATCAATGTTTACTTCTATCGTGATTGTTTGTGCAGAGACTCCGAAGATGGAGCTTCCATAAATTTTGATCAGCATTATTTTGTGTTTTAAGTAAAATTAATATTTTTTTCTCATCAAACAATAAAAAATCGGCACAAAATAATTTGCACCGATTCCACATTAAAAGTATAAAAAACCTAACTATGATGATGTAATCTTTTATTTCTTTATCATCTTGTTTTTATAAATTCTACCATCGGCAGTTTTAGAAACAATCATGTACGTTGCAGGAACTAATACACTCACATCGATGGCTTTACCAGCCTGATGATCTCGTTTTTGAATAACCAATTTTCCAGACATGTCAATTATTGAAATTTCGCTGTACTTTTTATCAGACTCTTTTCCGATGTACAAAAGTTGCGTAGTCGGATTTGGGTAAATGCTTAAACTATTTTCTTTCGTTTTTGTTTCACCTGTTCCCAAGCTACAGAAGCTGTACGCCCCAAAATTTAATTTTATGAAAGCAAAAGAAGCAAGCATCTCACACTGATCGGGGCAATATTCTGTACAAGCATAAAAGCCGTATTCCCCAGTTGTTGTTGCAATGTAAGTATCACCCGTTGCTCCTGGTATCGCGCAAGGTTCATTTGGTAATGGAGGATTACTTCCGGGAAGGCATTTAAACCAAGTATGCATTCCATATACGCCTGGAAATCCGTTATCTAGCTGCACCGACGCACCTGTACAGACATTATATTCTCCGGGATTGGTTTCTTCATAAGTTCCTGGTGTGAAATTGGCCATTAAAAACGGAAGGCCGTAAGCATATCCGTCTGCAAGAACCGGTGTGCTTTCGGCAGTACAATCATTCTCCGAAACGACCACTTTAAAGTAATGGAGCATATCCGTAGTTCCATTAATCGTTAATGTCTGCGATGTCGCTCCGGGTATAGCCACCCAGGGATTGGTGTTGGGAGTCTGCCAATCCCACTCCTGCCTGTACCATTGGTAATTTGCGAAAGTTTGCGTGACAGATAATGTTTCCGTCTCAGAGTTACAGAATACGACACTGCCCTGAAACATGGCGTCTAATCTTGGGCTGGTAACTGTAGGGTTGCATTGTGCTTTTAGATTAAAAAAACTTAAAAGTAGAAATGCCAAAAAAGTGATTTTTGTTTTCATAAAAAAATTTGATTTGTTTGGTGATTTTGTATTTAGTCGAGCGTCAATCTTAATCCGAATTTCAAATTAAAATTGAGCGGTTTTTCTTTGTAAATGGTATTTAAAGTACTGTTGTCTTTGAAATGATATCCTAATCCAGGTTCAGCATAGATTCCCAGTCTATTGGTAATATTAAGCTGTACTCCAGCTGCAGCATTGACCGAAATTTGAGTAGGCTTGGAACTTAATTCTTCTTCAGTTTCATCTTTAAGAGTGTTTTCTACAACGTATTTTGTTTTTAAACTTCCCGAAACTGATTTTTCTATTAAAGTACCTGCCGTAAGATATCCCGCGAAACCGGCTTTCTTAATGACGTTGTAGTTCACCTGCACCGGAACTCCTACATAATGAATGGTCTGCTCGCTTTGTATGTAATTCAAATCGCTTCCGGAATGCAAGTCCGAGGAAAGTTTGGTGTACGTAATTCCGGTACCAATTCCCCAACGTTTTCCAATATTGTAATACACAGAAGCACCGAAAGTAACGGGCATTTTGTGTTTTATTTTGGCATCAACCTGTTGATCTTGATTAGCTAAAAGTACCTGAGTAAGCGGATCCAGCTCTGTACTTGAACTGTGAAAAACATCACTGATGCTCATATTGCTTCCGTTGAAAGTAGCATATCCCGGAACCTGACCTGCAGAACCTGAAGATGCATTTCCTGTAAGAACACTTACCATCCAGGATTTATTTGTTTTAATTTTGGGTAAATCTGGTTTTTTATCTAACTCGTTTATTGCTAAAAGCTCTTCTTTTTCGCTGAAATCATCATCGTTATTTTTTACCGTATTTTCTTGAGACGAAATTTGATTTTGATTATTAAAATCTAAACTTTTTTGCTGCTCGTCAGAATTAAAAATATGAGCTACATCTCCATTCAACAAGTTTTTGACAGTTTCTGAAGAAACATTTCCAACCAATTTATCCTTGAAAATTTTACTAATATGATCATTTTTAAGAATATTATCCTGACCATAAGAATTACTATTATTAATTTCCTCAGAAGAAGATTGAGCAATCACCGATTCAGTTTTGGAATTGCCTGAACGCACATTTTTCTCTACGATTTTATTTTTAATAGAATTTTCAAAAAGATGATTGATTCCAAAAAACACAAATGCAAGCACGGCAGCCACACTAGCTGTTCTATAAACAAGGGTAGTAAGTTTGGGATAAGTATTACTTTTAATCTGACCTTTAACGTCAGTAGGAGCTGCGCCAAGAATATGCTCATCTTCATCGAATAATTCAGATCGAATATCATCCCACAATCCTTCCGGAACATCTCCTGTATGATCTTCCATTTTTCCGCGCAGATCATTTAGCCAATCTTTACTCATAATGCGCTTTTTTTATCATTTTATGTTCATTCACTTTCTGCACAAGCATCGCCTTCGCTCTATGAAATTGGGAAGCCGAAGAATTTTCTGCTATTCCTAATATCGCAGCAATTTCCTTATGGCTTTTTTCTTCAAACACATAAAGATTAAATACCGTTCTGTAACCATCAGGAAGCGATCTTATCATTTCCATCAAGCTTTCTTTTGAAATACTTTCAAGATCAGGCTCATCATCATTAGAAAAATCCGGAATAGTGTCAAGATCTGTATCCGTTTTCAGACTGAGATTCTGCTTGAGATGCCTTAAAGATTCATTAATGACAATACGTGTTATCCAAGCTTTCAGAGAGCCGTTTCCACGATACTGAAAAGAATCTATGGAACGGAACATCTTAATAAAGCTATTTTGCAACACATCATGCACATCATCTTTTTCAATTATGTAACGTGAGCAGACATAGGAAAGATTTCCGGAATAAGCTCCGAAAAGCTCTTTCCAGGCAGCTTCTTCTTTTGCAAGAAGGCGTTTTGCCAAAATCTGTTCCTTAGTTTCTTCCATGTACTGCCTCAGTTACATTTATTTTTTATTAATTATTCAAATTCGAATGCAAAAATAGATTGCCCTTTAGTAAAGCGCAATCTATTTTGATCATATTTTAGTTTTTCACACAATACGGAAAATCGTATTTTATGATTTCGTAAGGAGTTAAATCAACACCGTCAACGGTTATTTTTTCCGCAACAATACCAAATCTTAATGATCTGTCTTGACCTACATAAAATCCTTTTTGCGGTGCTGCAATTTTTACAATTGTATTTTTTGTAACCCCATCAACCGGAATTTGCAATACTAAAGTTTTTGGAGCAAAGTTCAATTCAACGACATTGTTAGTAGTATTTAATGTTGAAGTATAATTGAGTTTATACTTCACCTTTCCGATAGCAGTCAATGCTGCTTCTGCTTTCACAGGGTTCGTCACTACCGTTTTTACAATTTCTTTTATAGGAAAATCATTGAATATCACCGTGTCTTTTTTTACACTAAGATCAACTGTTTTTTCATTTTTAATATTTCCTTGTGTTGTAAAAAGTCTGGCTTTATAGTTCCCGTTCACATCTTCTAATTTTACAGGAATCGGCTCATAATCATCCACACATGAGATTAAAGAAAAACCAACAAGTGCAAAAAAACCAACTACAAATACCTTAAAGGCAATTAAATTCTTCATTTTTTTTAATTTATCGTTAAACATCTATTTTTTTGAGCACTCAATAATATAAACCCACCATTTCAAAAATCTTGCATCATTTTTTACGAAATTTTCATAACTGTCTGATTATTAAATAAAAAAAAATATAGATTTAAATCTAATTTTGGATTTCTTAATAATTTAATACATTTGTGATAAGCTGATTCAACATAACGTTATTTTACTTGATAAGAATCGAAAACAACTTTTAATAATAATTTATAATGAACGTAAAACCTGAAATATCCTGGTCAGATTTTGAGAAATTAGACATCCGATGTGGAACCATTATTTCCGTGAATGATTTTGAAAAAGCCAGAAATCCGTCTTACCAGCTTGAAATCGATTTTGGAGATTTAGGAATTAGAAAATCAGCCGCACAAATCACGACGCTTTACAACAAAGAAGAATTGATTGGAAAGCAGATTTTAGCAGTAGTAAATTTCCCTAAAAAGCAGATTGCCAATTTTTTCAGTGAATGTTTGGTTTTGGGAGTTTATGGTGAAGATGCAAAAGATGTGACGCTTTTATCGCCTTCTCTTTCGACAAAAAACGGACTTCAGGTTGGATAGATTTCAATTAAAGTTTAGTTTTAAAATCAATTAACCAAACACAAATATGATACAAAACATTCCTTTAGAAAAAGTTTTATTCCTTGATATTGAAACAGTTCCACTTTATGGAAATTGGGACGAAATTCCGGAAACCGAGCAGAAACTTTGGGATAAAAAAACAAGATATCAGCGCAAAGATGAAATTTCTGCCGAAGATTTCTACGAAAGAGCCGGAATCATGGCAGAATTTGGAAAAATCATCTGCATTAGCATTGGAATGCTCGAAAAAAATGAAACTTTAAGAATAAAAAGCTTTGCCAATGACGACGAGAAGAAACTATTGCAGGAATTTGGCGAATTATTCAACAGTCCGAGGCTTCGCGATGTTATTCTTTGTGCTCACAACGGTAAAGAGTTCGACTTTCCTTGGATTGCAAGACGTTTTCTGATCAATGGAATGCAGCCTCCTACTCCATTTCAAATGTTTGGAAAAAAACCGTGGGAAATTCCGCATCTTGACACAATGGAACTTTGGAAATTCGGAGACTACAAAAGCTATATTTCTCTGGAACTTTTAGCCCATGTTTTCGGAATTCCAACCCCAAAAGACGACATCGACGGCTCAATGGTTTCATCAATTTACTACATAGAAAAAGACTTGCAGCGAATAGTTGACTATTGTGAAAAAGATGTCTTAACTTTGGCAAACATTTTCCGGCGTATGCGTCAGGAAGATTTATTGAAGAGAAATATCAATTTAGATTAACAAATGAACTTTACAGACGATCAGATTGCCGACATCGGTGAAGAAATTATAAGAGTACTAAAAACCGTTTACGATCCGGAAATTCCGGTGGATATTTACGAATTGGGATTGATTTATGACGTTCAGATTTCGGAAGAAGCCGATGTGAAAATCATCATGACCTTAACGAGTCCTAACTGTCCCGTTGCGGAAAGTCTTCCGCAAGAGGTAAAGGACAAAGTGAAAGAAGTGGAAAATGTGAACGAAGTAGATTTGGAACTTACTTTCGAACCCACTTGGAACAAAGATATGATGAGTGAAGAGGCAAAATTTGAGCTGGGAATGCTTTAAATTTCTTTAAAATAAATGAGGCTGTCAAATTTGACAGCCTTTTATTTTTTGAAAAAACATAGGTTAATTATCTAAATTTCCTTTGCAATTTCTTTTCCTTCTCTTCTGCTCCATTCACTCCACGAACCGACGTACAGATTGGGAATTTCGAAACCGGCATAATTTAAAGCTAAAATTGTATGACAAGCTGTAACTCCTGAACCGCAGTGAATGATCAGTTTTTCAGGTTTGTTTTCCAATAATTTTAAATATTTTTCTCTTAAAATTTCAGGTTTCAGGAAATGTCCATCTTCATCTAGATTTTCAGAAAAAGGAATGTTGATTGCTCCCGGAATATGTCCGGCAATTAAATCAATTGGTTCAGATTCGCCTTTATATCGATAAGAATCTCTAACGTCAATTACTGTTGCGGAATCTTTTGTTAATTCATTTTCAACATGTTCTAAAGCTGAAAGTGGCAGAATCCAATCTTTTCTGTTGATAATTTCAGCTTTTTCAAAAGTTTCTTCGCCTGATGAGAATTCTAAAGTTTCTTTTTCTGCTTCCTGAAATCCACCATCTAAAACCTGAACATTTTTTAAACCAAAAGCTTTCAGCATCCACCAAGCTCTCGCAGCAGCATTCGCTCCATTCTTATCGTCATAAATAACGATATGAGAATTTTCTGCAATTCCTAAACTAGAAATTGATTCGCTAAACTTTTCAATGGTTGGAAGCGGATGTCTTCCGCCAAAAGCAGCATTGTTGGTAATTTCAGCCAAATCTTTATCTAAATCTACAAATCTCGCTCCTTGGATATGTTTATTTAAATAGCTTTGATAAGCATCTTTTCCAACTCGTGCGTCAAGAATGACCAGATTATTTTCAGAAAAGAGGTTTTTAAATTCGGAAGGTGAAATTATTGGTGACATTTTGGAGAATTTAGTTGATAACTTTAATACTTTGAAAATTTTAAATAAATTACAATAAAAGAAAACCGCAGAAATCTATGTGGTTATTTTATTGATAAATGAAAATCATGGTCTGCACCAACTCTGGGTGAAGACTTCTTGCCACCGGACAATTGTGAGCGGTTTCTTCGATAAAAGCTTTTTCTTTATCTGAATAGGTATCAGAAAAAACAAAATTACAAACGATTTCTCCAATTCTTCTTGGCTCGGTTTTCATAATTTTCTGAAGTGTACAGTACGCTCCGTCGATATTGATATTTTTGTCTTTTCCCAAAATCGCAATAGTAGTCAATGCGCATTCTGCTAAAGAAGTTGCGCAAAGGTCAGTTGGTGAAAACTTCTCTCCTTTTCCGTGGTTATCGGTTGGCGCATCACTTTCGATAATAGTTCCTGACTGCAAATGTTCTGCTGAACATCTGAGCCCGCCGATGTATGTTATTTTTGATGTCATACTATTTTGAATAAATAAAAGAGACAATGTCTCAAAAATGAAAAATATCCTTCGCTCTGTTATAAGAACTTTCGAAATTCAATAAATTCAACTTATGTTCAGCTTTTTCTACGCTCATAAAGTTGATGACTTGCTCAGTCGGCATATTTCCCACCAAATCATCTTTTGCCATAGGACAACCACCGATTCCTTTGATGGCAGAATCGAATCTTCGGCAACCTTTATCGTAAGCAGATTTCAATTTAGAATAAGAATCTTCATATCGGTTATGAAAATGCGCTCCAAAATCAATATTTAGATATTTTGAAGGAATTTTTTCGAATAAAACAGAGATTGTCTCCGTTGTTGCAACTCCCGTAGTATCAGACAATAAAATGTTTTTAATTCCGATTTCAGAAAAACGGTTAGCCCAGAAATCTACATCTTCCCATTTCCACATTTCACCGTAAGGGTTTCCAAATGCCATGGAGAAATAAAGATTTAATTCTTTGCCTTCCCTTTTTGTAAGCTCAAGTATTTTAACCACATCATTAAAAGCCTCTTCCTGATTTTTGTTTGTATTTCTGTGCTGAAAAGTTTCAGAAATAGAAAAAGGAAAGCCTAAAATATCTACAGGTGGATGCATCAAAGCTTTCTCAGCTCCTCTGTAGTTTCCGATGATGGCAGAAACTTTGGTGTTGGATAAAGATTTATCGATATTTTCGACAACCTCAGCAGAATCAGCCATTTGTGGAATTGCTTTTGGAGACACAAAACTCAGACAATCCAAAACATCAAAGCCCACTTCCATTAATGAGTTAATATAATCGATTTTTTTTGCTGTCGGGATAAACTCTCCCCAACCCTGCATGGCATCTCTAGGACATTCTGTAAGAAACATTTTCACTTTTGATTTTCTCAAATATAATAAAACTAAAACAATTAGTTCTTTGTACAAAACAAAGCTAAGATTCTTTTGACAACCAATAATTTATATCTGATTTATAATTTCAATACTTCATATTCAAATACAAAAAAAGTATTCTCAGCAGCAAATTTGCTAACTTTGTTAAAATTTTAGACATCTAATGAGTACAATTGAATTCAACGAAATGTGGAGAGAAAAATTACTGAACCGTTTTCTCAGCTATGTAAAAATATATTCAACCAGTGACGCAGAAAGTGAAGCGACACCTTCTACAGAAAGACAGTGGGACATCGCCAACTATATTGTAGAAGAACTGAAGAGTATCGGTTTGGAAGACGTTTCTATCGACGATCACGGTTATATTATGGCTTATGTTCCTTCTAACTTGGAAAATGACAGTCAGCCAACCATCGGATTTATTTCACATTACGATACTTCACCGGATTTTAGCGGTGAAAATGTAAAACCTCAGGTCTGGGAAAATTATCAGGGTGAAGATCTGGTTTTAAATAAAGAAACGAACTTCACTTTATCTCCTTCAAAATTTGAAAGTTTAAAACAATACATCGGTCAGACTTTAATTACAACTGACGGAAATACGCTTCTCGGAGCTGATGATAAAGCAGGTTGTGCTGAAATTGTAACAGCTGCAGAATATCTGATTGCTCATCCTGAAATCAAGCACGGAAGAGTGGCCATTGGTTTCACTCCAGACGAAGAAATCGGAAGAGGCGCACATAAATTTGATGTGGCGAAATTCGGGGCAGAATTCGCTTACACAATGGATGGAAGCGAAGTTGGAGAATTGGAATATGAAAACTTTAATGCCGCAGGAGCTGTCGTGAAAATCCACGGATTGAGCGTACACCCAGGTTATGCTTTCGGAAAAATGGTCAATGCAGGTCTTTTAGCTGCTGAATTTATTCAATTACTTCCGGCTAATGAAACTCCGGCAACGACAAAAGGTTTTGACGGATTTTATCATTTAATGGATATTACCGCTGATATTTCTGAAGCTAAACTTCAATACATTATCCGTGATCATGATGAAGAGAAATATGAAGCAAGAAAGAAATTCATGGAGGAAAAAGTAACTGAATTCAACCAAAAATATGGCGCAGGAACAGCTGAAGTGGAAATCAAAGAACAATACCGCAATATGAAGCAGCAATTTGAAGGCAAAATGCACATCATTGATCTTGCAGCAAAAGCAATGAAAGAAGCGAATATTGAACCTAAGATCAAAGCCATCAGAGGAGGAACAGACGGAGCTCAGTTATCTTACATGGGACTTCCTTGCCCGAATATCTTTGCAGGTGGAATGAACTTCCATGGGCCTTATGAATATGTTGCTTTGGAAAGTATGGAGAAAGCGCTTGAGGTGATTGTGAATATTGTGAAGGCGTAAAAATTAATTTTAAATCATATTAAATCCCCGCTGCATTCGTAGCGGGGATTCTTTTTTTCAAATAGAATATACTTCTCGTCAAATTATGCTTACCATTCATCAAATAAAATTTCAAATCATCGCCTGCAGTTGTTGTTTTGCATCAGATTTTTAATAACATCTTATGAAACAACGTTTTTTAGCATTAAGCTCATTATTTGTATGCATTACTTGCTCGGTTGAAGCCAATGCACAGCAAACCCAGGCTCTTCACATCGGGATCAAAGGAGGAACTAATTTTACAAAAACATCTACTGAATCTTCCGGAATTGAGGGAAAATATGGCTTGGGATATCAGGCTGGAGTGATGACAAGAGTAGATTTTAACCGTTTATATGTACAGGGAGAGGTTTTGTTCAACAAAAGAAAAACTTCTTACGAAATGAAAGACGGAAATTCTTCAAAATTAAAGTGGAATTCCATTGATGTACCTATCGTCGTTGGTTACAAAATCGTCAACAACAAAGATTTCAATATCAGAGCATTTGCAGGTGGCGTTTACAGTTATGCTTTTAATGATAATTTATCTGCAACGAAAGCTCTTCAGGAAGGATTCAAAAAATTTGATAAATTCAATGTCGGGATCACAGGAGGTGTTGGAATGGATTACAAAAACTTCACTGTTGACCTTCGTTATGAGACAGGATTATCCAGCATCAGCAAGGAATTTAAGTCTAAACCTCACAGCTTTTCATTGGGAATCGGATATTTCCTGTTCTAAAAACTTAAATTATCTTTACGTATTAGAAACTGCAGTTTTGCGGTTTCTAATTTTTTATAAATCTACTTTACTCAATCTATGACAAAACCTTTAGTCTTAAAAAAACATATATTAATTATCATTTTCTGGCTTGTTTTCGGGATGGCGATCTGGATGCAGATTCAGGTTGACGCCGGAATGTACAATGCCTTTCTTCAGACTTCAACTATTCTGATAAGTTCTTTTATTTTTGCTCATTTCTTAACCGACAAACTCCTTCCAAAAGCACTGATTTCCAAAAAGATGAATCAGTTTTTAGTAGAAGCCGGAGTTGTAATTATTTTACTGAGTTTTATATTCTCGTTTGTTTTTGCTTATATCAATATTGATGCTCAAACACCTCTTCCGCCAAGTTTTTCAGGGCATTTGGCTGTGTTGTGGAAAGGTTTTTACTTATCAATTCCTGCATCGCTTCTCATCATCGGAACTGCTTGTGGAATCAGGTTTTATTTGGAACACGGGAAAATAGAACGGGACCATATTTTATTACAACAGGCACATTTGGAAAGTCAGCTTAAACTTTTACAGGATCAGATCAATCCGCATGTGATGTTCAATGTTTTGAATCACATTCATATTTTAATGAAAACAAATACGGAGCTTGCTTCTTTTCTGTTGTTAAAATTCTCTGATATTCTGCGGTATCAATTATATCACTGCAATAAAAACCAGGTTATGGTCAACCAGGAAATTCAATATCTCCAAGATCTTGTGGAAGTTGAAAAATTGAGATGGGGAAATGAGCTGGACGTAAAAGCAACCTGGGATATCAACAATAAAAAAGCTTTCATTGCTCCTCTTTTGCTCGTTCCATTTATAGAAAACGCTTTTAAATATGTTTGTCGCCTGCCTGGACATAAAGGCTATATCATTATTTCATGTAAAGAAAAGGATAACACTCTTTCCTTTTATGTTGAAAATTCTTATTCTACCATCACAACTTACAAAAAGAAAGACGGTGCACACGGAATCGGCCTTCAAAATGTAAAAAAACGGCTAAACCTTCAATATCCGGATTCACACACATTAAAAATCGAATCTGATGATGATATCTACAAGGTTTCTTTAACTTTAAAATTATCCAAAGAAAATGACGAACAATAATCTTCCCAAAATGAAATGCTTAATTATAGATGATGAGCCATTAGCGAGATTTCATCTGAAAGAAATGGCCGATCAAATTGACTTCTTAGAGGTCGTAGATACTTGTGCAACTGCTTTGGAAGCCAATTCTAAAGTGCAGGAAAAACAGATCGATCTCCTTTTTCTGGATATTAATATGCCTTATTTAACGGGTCTTGAGTTTTTGGAACAATTGGAAAATCCGCCGTTGTGCATTCTTACAACCGCTTATTCGGAATATGCTTTGGAAGGATACAGACTTCAGGTGGTTGATTATCTGTTGAAACCTATTGCTTTTAATCGTTTTTATCAGGCGGTAAATAAAGCACAGCAACAATTCATCATGTCTGAAAAAATAAAAAGGAATACACCTTTCGATGATCCTTTTTTGTATGTGCGACAATCTGATTCTTTTATTAAAGTTTCGTGGGTAGATATTTTATTTATTGAAAGTATGCAGAATTATACGAAGCTTCATTTTAAAGATAAATCGCTTGTCATTCATCAAACGATGAAAGCTATCGAAGAATCGCTTCCTGCTGAGCATTTTTTCAGGATTCATAAATCATTTTTAATCAATATCACCCATATCGATATGATCTCTGGAGGACGTTTGTTTATCAATAAAATTGAGCTTCCTATATCCAGAACCCGAAAAGAAGAATTACTCAATCAGGTTGTATACAAGAAGCTCATTAGTAAATAGTTTAGGGTAAATTCCAACGAAGGGCAACTGCTACATAAAATGTACTTGAAAATCGGGGATCTTCACCTTTTTTCATTTTAAAAATGCTTTTTATTTTGCGTTCGTTTTCATTAAAACTTCTTAGTAAAGCTGTTCCTCCTGTTAATTTCAGGCTTAATGATTCATTGATCTTAACTTCCGGTCTTAAGCCTGCTGTGATCTGCTGATATCCCAGTAACACAGATTTTCCGTCCTTGTTTCTTTCTACGGTCATTCCGTTTAAACCAACTACCGCTTTTAATGTAAATTTGTCTGTAAACTGATAGCCGGCTTCCATTCCTTCAGGGAAATTGATATTAAACTTAATTTTATTGCCTGTTTTCCAATCAAAATAAATCCAGGGCATAATCATCGGAACTCCAAACGCAGTAGTCAGAACGGGTCCTACACCAAGAGCAAGATTAGGATTAAAATTCTTGATAAAAAGTACTCCACCCTGTCCTAAAACATCATCAAAATCTACATTTTCAAGATCTGTATAGACGCCGACTGATGCCGTCATCATCATGCTCCATTTTCCACCTAAAGGTCTTAAATGTTGCAATCCGACCTGAGCGTTCAGCATTTGATCAGGAAACAGCTGAGTTTCATAGTTTCTGTGAGACATTTTAGCATAAGAACCATTGGCGAGTAAAGACCATGACTTCACTTTACCATCCTCATTTTTCTTCATTGATAATGGAATATTAAAGCTTAGATCTACCCTTTTAAAATCACTCTTCGAATCCGTTTTCACACTATCCTCCGGACGAATATAGCTGGAGTGCGGAATATATTCTGTTTTAAGCTCCCCGGAAATTCCGGTCTGTGCGTTTACCCAACAACTGAAGTGGGTCAAACAATAAAAAGCAGTCAAAAGACCTTTCTTCATAATTAAAAAATTTATGCAAAGAGAGGTCTTCGTTTCTTTTTTACAAAAATTACTTGATTAAGTGTCGAGATGCTATGATGAGTTGGAATAATGGAAGGATGAGATAAAACTGATATTGCTTTAAATTTGTTTTCTTATGAACTTTATTCTCTGGATTTTTTACAACATTTTTCACAAATCGTTCTTCACATGCTCCCAATATTATAAAGTTTTTCCCTTGCTTTCTTACTGTAATCCGATTTGGATTACTGATAACATCTAAATCAGTTTCTCCATCGTCTTCTCAAAACAACCGCATTGAAAATTCAAGTTAATATTTTTTTCATCCATTTATCAATATTAAACAAAAAGCCACTACAAAAATGCAGTGGCTTCACAATATTTAAAATTAAATTTTAACCGTTTTGCTGATTGCTTAAAAAAGCATCCCAACCTTGTGCTGTTAAAGCCACCAATTGATTAGATCCTCTTGCTACCATAAAATTCCCTTCTTCCTTATCAACAGCATGACCGATAATGGTAAAATCAGGATGATTTTTCATCTTTTCAAAATCATTTGGAGAAATCGTGAACAATAATTCATAATCTTCGCCACCACTTAACGCAGTCATCACTGGATTTAAATTCAAATCATCTGCGGTTGTAATCGTTAGGTTATCCATCGGTATTTTTTCTTCATACAATCTGAAACCAACTTTCGACTGATCCGAAAGATGCAGAATTTCCGAAGCCAAACCGTCTGAAATATCAATCATAGATGTTGGTTTAATATCCAACTGTTCTAAAATACCTTTGACGTCTGTTCTTGCTTCCGGTTTCAATTGTCTTTCTAAAATATAATCAAAACCTTCCATTTCAGGCTGCATATTTGGGTCTGCTAAGAAAACAGCGTGTTCTCTTTCCAAAATTTGAAGTCCCATATAAGCGCCACCCAAATCTCCGCTTACTACAAGCAAATCATTTGGTTTTGCGCCGCTTCTTTTCACAATATTTTCTTCATCTTCAATTCCGATTGCGGTGATACTCATCACCAAGCCTGCATTGGAACTTGTTGTATCGCCACCGATCAAATCAACTTTATATCTTCCGCAAGCCGCCTGAATTCCAGCATACAATTCTTCCAAAGCTTCCACAGGAAAACGGTTTGAAACTGCAAGAGAAACCAAAATCTGCGTAGGTGTTGCATTCATCGCAGCAATATCACTAAGATTTACCACAACGGCTTTATACCCTAAATGCTTCAACGGAACATATCCTAAATTGAAATGAACTCCTTCCGCCAAAACATCAGTCGTTAAAACGACTTTCTTATTTCCGGGATTGATTACAGCAGCATCATCTCCTACTCCGAGTTCCGAAGACTCGTTGGATAAAGGAAAAAATTCCGTGAGGTGTTTTATCAGTCCAAACTCTCCTAATTTAGAGATTGGCGTTAATTCTGGTTCTTTATCTTCAAACATAAATTTTACTATAAGTGATGATTGATAAATGATAAATGATTTTGAATACTTCTTAGGTTATCAATCATCATTTACCTCTTATCATTTATTAATTAAATGTTGCCGGGTCAATATTTTCCGGGCGGAAAGGAAGTTTTTTAAAGTCTTCTCTCGTCATCAAAATCGTTTCAGCAGTTTTATATTTATTCATTGCTTCTACTACATCATCCGGTGGAGAAGTCATTTTTCTCAGCATCGTGTCAATCCAAACTCCAGTTGCTTCAGAAGTCGCACAATGTGAACCATCAGGAAGATAAAACTTGTGCACAAAACGATAGATTGCAGCATCTTCTGCACATCCGTCGATTTCAAGGCTTACGATTACTTTTTGGTCGGCGAAAATTTCTTTAAAAAAAGAAAATCTCTCGTGCATAATCACCGGACCAATTCCCCATCGGCTCATTTGGGTAACTCCCATTTTTTCTTTTTTCATAAAAGCCATTCTGGTCTGTGCGCAATATTGCACGTAAGACGAGTTGGCAAGATGCTTATTGGCGTCGAGGTCGCTCCAGCGTACTTCAAAGGTATGATAGAAAGTCATTTAATAATAGTTTTAAAATTGAATTTGTTTTTAACCATAATTTTTTAACACACTAGTTTTTGGAAAATCTTTGATTTTCTTCTTATGTAAACTTCTTTATAGCTTGATATTAAACTTACTTGTTCTAAAGTGTTTTAAATATATCATGCTTTTGTAGTGAAAAAATACGATAAAAGTTCAAAAATTATAATCCTCAAAATTACTCAAATAAGATGGTTTATAAAAATTGTAGTTTTGCAAAAATAATCTTCAGCATAAGATTAAATAGTTATGAAGCAAATTATCATTATCGGAGGCGGTGCAGCAGGTTTTTTCTGTGCAGCAAATCTTGACGAAAAGAAATATAAAATTACAATTCTTGAGCAAAATTCAGACGTTCTTCAGAAAGTGAAAATTTCGGGAGGCGGAAGATGCAATGTTACTCATGGATGTTTTGACCCAAAAGAATTGGTTCAGTTTTATCCTCGTGGAAATAAGGAGTTGTTGAGTGTTTTTACCAAATTTCAACCAGGTGATACTATGGATTGGTTTGAAAAACGAAAAATTTCGTTGAAGATAGAAAATGACAATAGAGTCTTCCCAGAGAGCAATTCTTCACAGACGATTATCAATACTTTTCAGAATGAAATTCAGCAGAAAAACATTGAAGTAAAGACCAAATGTTCTGTAAAGGAAATTGAAAAACAGGATGAAAAATATGTTATAAAAACAAGTTTGGGAGATTTTGAAGCCGATTTTGTAATTTACACAACGGGAAGTTCACCGAAATCTTTAAAAATGATTGAAAACTTGGGACATAAAATTGTTGATTTAGTCCCTTCTCTTTTTACTTTTAATATTAAAGATGATTTGCTGAAAGATCTTTTGGGAACAAGTTTTGAAATGGCAGAAACATCCATTCCGAAATTAAAAACTGAAGAAAACGGACCGTTATTGATTACCCATTGGGGGCTTTCAGGACCTGCAATTTTGAAAATTTCAGCTTGGGAAGCGATTAATCTAGCGAAAGTAAATTATAATTTTGAAATTCAGGTGAATTTTATTTCTAAAGATATGGATGAGGCAGAGGAATTATTTCAGAATTTTAAAATTTCAAATCCTAAGAAATTAATTGGTTCATCAAAGATTTTTGAGGTGACGAATCGTTTTTGGCAGAGAGTTTTGGAAGTTTCAAAAGTTGATCTGAATAAACAAATTGCGAATATTTCCGGAAAGGAAATGCAGACCATTCTGGAAAATTTATGCAAAAAGAAATTTCAGGTAACAGGAAAATCGACATTTAAAGATGAATTTGTTACCGCAGGAGGTGTAGATTTAAAGGAAATAAATTTTAAAAATATGTCTTCGAAAATTTTGCCTAACTTTTACATTGCCGGAGAAGTTTTAAATATTGATGCCGTGACCGGCGGATTTAATTTCCAAGCGTGCTGGAGCGAGGCGTGGCTGATTGCGCAGGATTTGAATAATTTATAAAAGATTTGAGATGAAAAAACTATTTATTTTCATTGCACTTATGAGTTGTGGAAAAATTTTCTCTCAAGAAGAAATCCCATCAAAAAGCGAGAAAGTTGATAAAATTTATGAAAGTCCTTATCATAAAGGAACATATGGTTTCAGACAAAAGTTTTATGAAATTTTTGATATGGATAAAGTCAACGGAAAAGGAATAATAAAGTCCGAAGCCACTTTCATTCTCACCTCAGAAGGAAAAATCACCAACATAAAAACAACAGGAACAAATATTTCCATGAATAATGAAACGGAGAGAGCAATCAACGAAATGAACAAATTCGAATTGATTCCGAAGAAGCTAAACGGTAAACTGATTGATTCTAAATATAGCTTACCTGTTGAAATAACTTTTCTTGATTAATTGAATGGAATTAATCAAGAAAAATATTCCAAATATTCTAAAAATCCTTTTAATAATAGGGTTCGGATACTTCTTTTGGCTGATGCTGAAAATCACTTTAGAATATATTCCTTTAGATACCAATGTGAGTTTTTTGATGATTAAACAAACTGAAGTGGTTGAAAGACCGGAATATCTTTACTTTTTTTACACTCATGTTTACACAAGCATTTTTGTTTTATTGGCTGGGTTTTTAGCCATTTTAAGAAGGGATTTCTGGCTTAAAAATTTTCACAGAAATGCCGGTAAAATTTATATTTTTTTGATCTTAATTTTTGCCGCACCTTCAGGAATTTACATGGGCATTTTTGCGAATGGCGGGTTTTTATCAAAAATTTCTTTTGTAATTTTAGGCTGTCTTTGGTGGTTTACCACGTTTAAAGCTTATCAATTAGCCAGACAGAAAAAATTTAAAGAACACAAGCAATGGATGTGGCGAAGTTTCGCCCTCACAATTTCTGCCATTACTTTGAGAATGTGGAAGGTAATTATTGTATATTTATTCCATCCAAACCCAATGGATGTTTATCAAATAATCGCATGGCTGGGTTGGGTTCCGAATATTATTTTAATAGAATATTTAATTACAAAAAAACACATTTAATTTAATATGAAAATTTTAAAATTTACTTTAATCACTCTCTTTACAATCAGCTTAATAAGCTGTAAAAAAGAAACAACCACTACAGAGCATCCTAAAGACAGCTTAACTGCAAAAAAAGATTCTGTAGTAATCCCCGAAGTTCATAAAGAATATTACGGAATTTACACCGGAGAATTTGCAGGAAAAGGAGAACTTTACGACAACGAAACCAAAGAATATTACGAAGGAACCGATTACAAAAGATTGTCTTTGAAAATTAACCGAATCACGCAAGATTCTGTGTACGGACAAAGTATTGTGAACGGAACGCAAAGACCTTTCAGAGGAGTTTTCAATGAAGGTACTCAATCTTTTATCTTGGATGAACCCGGAAATGATAAAACCGACGGAAGGTTTGAAATTAAGCTAAAAAACGACAGCATCACCGGAAAATGGACTGCATTTAATAAATCTGCAGTAAAAGCTCCTTTAAAAAATCTGAAACTGATCAAAAAAGATTTCGTCTACAATCCTAATTTTATGCTGGATGAAAATTCGGAACTGATTGACTGGGAAAACCCAAAAGATTTTAAAGAAAAATACACTGACGAAGAAACCGGAAAAACAGAAACTTACACCACTTCAAAAAACAGGATTGCTTCTGATGCGGTTTTCAAAATCAATGCTTCTAAACAGAAATTGAGCGAAAAAGACCTTAAAAATCTCAGAAAACTCGATATGGAAATCATTAAAAATTCTGTTTTTGCAAGACACGGTTATTCCTTCAAAAAACAAACTTATAGAAATTTCTTTGAGCAAACTGATTGGTACATTCCTGTTTCCAATAACGTTGACAGCGAACTGTCACCTATGGAAAAAGACAATGTCGCTTTGCTGAACCGTTTCATCAAGTACGCTGAAGATAAATATGATTCTTTTGGAAGATAAATGATTATGAAAAAATATATCGCTTTTTTACTGATTTTATTTGGTATAATTTCTATCGATGCTCAAAAAGATTCAATTCAATATCCTGAAGTAAAAGTAGGTTCTGATTATGGAAAAAAGGCATCTTCAGATAAAACTCCTGAATTTCCGGGAGGGCATGCTGCATTTATGAAGTTGATTATAGGTAATTTCAACACTTCCAGATTAGCAAGGCAGAACATTGCAAAAGCAAGAGCAATTGCCGTGTTTGATATTGATAAAGAAGGAAATATGATTAATCTGAGAATGGAATCTTATGACAATGAAGCCGTAAAAACAGAATTTCTAAGTGCTCTCAACAAAATAAAAACAAAGTGGATTCCCGGCGAACAAAATGGTGAGAAAGTAAAAATGCGTATGCGACAGCCTCTTCAGTTTAATTTAGACTAATTATCTTCATTTTTTGGTTTAAATTTTGTGAAAATATATAAAATTAAGCACCCAACTCCATAACACAAAATATCAATCCACGAGAAAGAATTCCCGATAACAATATACATCAGGCTTCCCGGTTGGAAGCCTAATTTATCTGCTATATGGAAAAATTGGGCAAACTCAATCAGACATGAAAAACCGAAAATCCCAATAATCAGCTTTGTTTCGTTGATCATGACAAAACTTTTCACAAAAGTATAGAGCAGCATCACCACAATCACATCTCCCAGATAAGCTCTGATAAAGAAATTATTTTTCAAAACCGTTGCAATTAAAACCTCAACAAGGAAAATAATGATGGTTAAAAGGAGATATTTCAGGTTAAATTTAAATTTCATCATGATTAATTTTGGCTAAATCTTTATAAAAAAGAGCAGACTAAAAGCATGCCCAATATCTCAATTTAATTTTAAAAATAAAATTATTTTTTCACTTTTATTGTACAGCCTATTGCTACTGTTTTAGCATTTGCAACTGGTTTTCCGCTCAATAAAGCATTCATTGCATCTTGTACATAATGCTCTGAAACATCATTAGGATCATCATAATTATTGTCGATGGCTCCAATATATTTTACGATATTTTTCGCACCTTCTCTCTGAAGAATAAAAACGTGCGGCGTTTTTGTCGCGCCATATTGAGGATAAACTTTCTGTCCCTCATCCACTAAATACGGAAATGCAAATCCTTTTTCTTTGGCTCTGGTAATCATTTGTTGGAAACCATCTTCAGGTTGCACATTAGGATCATTGGGATTAATGGCAATCACAGGATAACCAGCTTCTTTGTATTTTTTATCCAGTGCGATAATTCTGTCTTCATATTTTTTTGCGTACGGACAATGATTACAGGTAAAAATAACGATGAACCCTTTTGCTTTTTTAAAATCGCTCAATGAAACCATTTTTCCATCGATATTTTTAAGCTTAAAATCGGCGGCTGTATCACCAACTTCATATCCTTTTGAAGAACTTACTTTTTGTTTAGGCTCTTCATTATTTTTATTTATTGCCGTAAAACTGAGTAAACTTAAGCCTATTATTGTGGCAACTATGAATGTTTTAATATTTTTCATAAGTTTATAGATTTTTTGTGATTACGTTTTCCAGTTCGGTTTTTGTCATTTCGCCGTCATTGAAATGTACTTTTTCTGAGTTTTTATAGACAATGGTAACAGGAATGTTTCCGTCCCATTTTTTTTCAAACCGGGGAATCCAGGTATTCATTCTTTTAATATCATCAAGAAGAATAACTTCTGCCGTAAGGTTTTTATTTTTAATAAACTGAATGACACGGTCTTTATCTTTCGGGCGGTCTAAAGACACCAAAAGCATTTTAAATTTAGGGTTGTTTTTATATTTATTGTTAACTTCCATAAAATCTGGAAGTTCCTTTACACAAGGAGCACAAGTTGTAGACCAGAAATTCAAAACCAGTAAAACGTCTTTCTCTTCCTGAATTTTCTTTTCGAGCATTTCATATTTAATCATCGGAACATCATTTACAATAATTTGCTCCTGTGAAAAACAAAAAGACAGACTGAAAATCAATGCACTGAAACTCAAAATTTTCTTCATACTCAAAATTAACAAAACGATTCTGAATTTGACAGAAAACAATTTGTTAAACTTTGTTAAGTGCAAAATATATCACATTTAAAAATATTTAACCTTGGTATCATCTTTGTTGGCTTTTTTAGCTAAAAACAATATTTTAATAATGAAAAAAGCTATTTTTCTGCTTAGTTTATTTTTTACTTTAAATATTTCCGCACAGGAAAAAAAAACAAATAACTCTGTTCCAATCAATATTTCTGATATTTCAGGATTACCAGATTATAGCATTATTAAAACTAAATTAGATCTAAAACAAGTCGTTACAAAGGCAGATAGCCTTCCAGAGTTTCCTGGCGGAATCAATGCTTTTAAAAGAAAATACTTCGAAAATATTGAAACCTTAGACCTTAAAAACAACGAAAAAATAGATATAAGACTCTATTTTGTTGTTGAAAAAAATGGGTATGTAAGGAATGTCACCGCTGTTTCAAAAAACAAAAAGCACGCAGCAGCAGCAGAACAGGGAGTAAGAAAGATTTTTGCCCGCTGGAAACCCGCAAAAATCAATGGTGAGCCTGTGCGTTATTTATTTTATTTTCCTTTGACGAGTAAAAAATATAATTAAATTCAATTATGATATCCTTTTCATAGAGATTAAAATCAGTTTAAGTACTTTGGTTTCTTTTTTTGAAAAAAATTTAATCATGAAAAACCTTACTTTAGTTATCATAGTAATTTTAAATGGATTTGTTTTCGGACAGAATACTCCAGTATCTCCCGCAACTCCATCAATGCCAAAATCAATAGAAATTATTCATGCAACTACAGTATGTTATCATTATCCCGATCACCAAGCATTTTTTCCTAATGGCACAGAAACCTTTATTAAAAAGCTAGAAAATGCAGTATTATTAGACTCTGTAAAAACTAAGAATGGAGAAAACACTCTTAAAGCGATTCTTAATTTTATTGTCGAACGAGATGGGAGCATCGCAGAGATTGAAATTATCGGTTCTGATATGAATTTTAATACAGCTGTAAAAAAAGCTATGAAACAGATCAATGGCAAATGGATTCCTGCAAAACTTAATGGTGGGCAAATAAGAAGCAAAATTCAAATTCCTTTCATCATAAACGTTAAATAATTTGTTTTACTAAAAAGGTTTATCAAACTTATTTCCCAATCATCTTTTTAATCGAGTTCAGCTTCATCAAAGCTTCAATCGGCGTCAAGGTATTGATGTCAATTTTCGTCAATTCTTCTCTGATATTTTCCAAAACCGGATCGTCTAACTGAAAGAAAGAAAGCTGCATGTTTTCATCAGTTACTCTTTTAATACTTTCAGAAGAACCGCTTTGAGAGCGACTTGCTTCAAGAGTTTTTAGAATCTCGTTAGCTCTGTTAACTACTTTTGCTGGCATTCCGGCTAATTTTGCAACGTGAATACCAAAACTATGTTCACTTCCGCCAGGAATTAATTTTCTTAAGAAAATGATATTTCCTTTGTTTTCCTGAATAGAAACGTGGAAGTTCTTTACACGCTCAAAATTCACCGTCATTTCGTTCAATTCGTGATAATGCGTTGCAAATAAAGTTTTTGCCTGAGTCGGATGTTGATGAAGATATTCCGCAATCGCCCATGCGATAGAAACCCCATCGTATGTTGACGTACCACGACCAATTTCGTCTAATAAAATCAAACTTCTCTCAGAAATATTATTCAGAATATTCGCTGCCTCATTCATTTCCACCATAAAAGTAGATTCACCAGCAGAAATATTGTCACTCGCTCCGACTCTTGTAAAAATTTTATCTAAAACTCCTATTTCTGCATGTTTTGCAGGAACAAAACTTCCAATCTGTGCCATTAAGCAGACAATTGCCGTCTGACGGAGAATTGCTGATTTACCCGCCATGTTGGGACCAGTAACCATAATAATCTGTTGAGAATATTTATCTAAAAAGATGTCATTCGGAATATATTTTTCGCCTAAAGGAAGTGCATTTTCAATAATTGGATGTCTTGCTTCTTTTAAATCGATACCAAAACCATCGTTTAAAACGGGTTTTGTATAGCTTTCCGAAACGGCCAGTTCAGAGAAGCCTACAGCAACATCAAGCTGCGCAATAATATTTGAATTTTCCTGAATCCTGTCGATGTAAATCATCGTGTCTGCACATACTTTTCGGTACAGTTGATTTTCAAGAACACTGATTTTTTCTTCAGCGCCCAAAATCTGGCTTTCATATTCTTTCAGTTCTTCGGTGATGTATCTTTCCGCATTTACAAGCGTTTGCTTTCTGATCCAATCACCCGGAACCTTATCTTTATGCGTATTTCTTACTTCAATAAAATATCCAAAAACATTATTAAAATCAATTTTCAGACTTGTAATTCCGGTGCGTTCTACTTCACGTTGGCACATTTCGTCAAGAAAACCACGCCCTTTATTTTGCAAACCTCGCAAATGGTCAAGCTCTTCAGAAATATTGTGCTTAATTACATTTCCTTTGGCAAGATTGACCGGAAGTTCTTCATTCAGATGATTTTCAAGCAATTCTATCAAATCATCTAATGAGTTTAATGGTTCAAGCCAAGCTAAAATATCAGCATGAGGATAAAGTAATCCTTTAATTTTCTGAATATTGATCAAACTTTGACGCAGATAACCCAATTCTTTAGGTGAAATTTTTTCTGCCGCCAGTTTTCCCATCAATCGGTCTAAATCTGAAATAGCTCGCAATAATTGGGAAATTTCATATTTCAACTGATCATTTTCGTTTAAAAAATCAATCAAAGAAAGTCGTCTTCCGATTTCTTCTACAGATTTTAAAGGAAGAATAATTCGTCTTCTCAGCAATCTTCCACCCATTGGTGTGGAAGTTTTATCGATAATATCCAGAAGATATTTTCCTTTCGGATTACTCGGATAAACGATTTCAAGATTTCTCAGCGTAAAATGATCCATCATCAGATAATCTTCTTGCGGAATGATCTGAATTTTGGTGATATGCGCCAATAATTTGTGATGGGTATCTTCCACCAGATAAGCGAAAATAGCTCCTGCGGCGGTAATTGCCAAAGGTAAACCTTCAACTCCGAAGCCTTTTAACGAATTAGTCTTAAACTGATTCGTCAATTTTTCGTAGGCAAAATTATATTGATATGCCCAATCTTCCAGTTTAAAAACATTTCTGTTTTTCAGCTGTTCAGGAATCTGTACACTTCGTTGATAAATAATTTCACTCGGGTCAAACGTATTGATGATGTGTAAAATCTTATCTAAACTCCCTTCACTTACCAAAAACTCTCCGGTGGAAACATCAACCAAAGCAATTCCGTATTTTTCTTTTTCCTTGTGAAGCGAAAGCAGGAAATTATTCTTTTTTGAACTTAAAACCTGATCGTTGAAGGTAACTCCCGGTGTCACCAATTCTGTCACGCCACGTTTTACAATTCCTTTGACAGTTTTTGGATCTTCCAATTGGTCGCAAATCGCAACGCGAATTCCGGCTCTTACCAATTTTGGCAAATAAGAATCTACTGAATGATGTGGAAAACCAGCTAATTCGATATGACCATCTCCATTGGCTCTTTTTGTAAGAACAATCCCCAAAATCTGAGATGTTCTCACAGCATCCTGTCCAAAAGTTTCGTAGAAATCCCCCACTCTGAAAAGCAAAAGTGCATCAGGATATCTCGCCTTGATGGTATTGTACTGCGTCATTAATGGGGTCTCTTTCTTCGTCGCCTTTGCCATTGAAATCGTTCTTAAAATTGGGTTGGTAAAAGTATGAAATAAAAAAGAAGGAGGGAAATATTGATTTTAAATCTCCAACAGATTCCGCAGATTTTCACGGATTGATTGAGAAAAAAATTGCCACGAATACACGAATTAGTTTATTATCATTTTCCTTAAATGATGTTTAAAACAATTTTTCTTGTAAAAATTCGTGTATTCGTGGCTTAATAAATATTTAAAAATCTGTGGAAATCTAAATCTTATTCTTCCTCAAATGTTTCTCCAACGCTTCCTTTGCTTTTTCATATGCCCATTTTTGTTTGAAATTCACCCAATTTGCTTTAAAAAGTTTTCGCATTAATTTATCAGTATATCTCATGATGAAAACATGGTACATCATATTGGCAAAAACTTTAGGTTTATTAGGTAAAGCTCTTAACGACATTGAAAAACCAGGTTCCAGATATCTGTTGAAGTGCCAAAACGCTCCGGGAATAAAAAGCGCATCACCGTGTTCCATGAAAATCTCAATGCCTTTTGCATATTTAAGCGCAGGAAATTTTTCGTAATCAGGATTTTCATAATCAATGTCATAAACCGTGTGAACCGACAGCGGAACTTTATATAAAAACTTCGACTGTTTCTGGTCAAACAAAAGAATCCTCTTCTTGCCTTCAAAATGAAAATGCATAAAATCTCCCAAGTCAACATCATAATGCATCAAAACATGCGCTTCACTTCCGCCGAAAAATAAAGTCGGAAGTCTTTTGAAAAATTTAATCCCCAAATCCGGATATGTAAAATTTTTGAGCAACTCGGGAAGACGGTCGGTGATAATATAAAAGAAAATACGAAGATCGGAAGGTTTAGATTTTATAGTATCAATATAATCCTTCATTTTCATTTTCGCTACGGGAGCATCTGAACTTTTCTTAGAATCCGCTGGTTTGTTATCATACAATGGAACTTCCTGTTCGCCAGCTTTTTCTTTAATGAAATCAAAATTCCATTTATCGAAAGCATCCCAACGGCTCGCATAATTTTTTATGAGCAGCGGTTTCTGTTTTTTGAAATAATTTTGCTGAAAATCTTCTTTCGTTATATCGTTTACAACATCTACGTTTTCGAGAATCATGGGTTTGTAATTTTAATGCGAAATAAAAATAGTGTTTTTTTGAAATTTATAAAAATTTATCTTTGCACAAGACACACAACCCATGAGAGTTTACAATACTAAACATTTCCTGAAAATATTGGTCAGCCTACACAAAAGCGACACCATGAAAATCCTTTTCCCAACAATGATTTTGATGGCTGTTTATTCTTATGGCATCCAGTATCTGGAAATTGAATATCTGCATTTGACCTCAAAATCTAAAGTCAGCAATGTAGGGGTGATTCATTCGTTGTTGGGATTTGTTTTGTCTTTATTGTTGGTTTTCAGGACGAATACGGCTTACGACAGATGGTGGGAAGGCAGAAAACTTTGGGGAAAACTGGTGAATGACACTAGAAATTTCGCCGTGAAAATTAATGTTCTTCTTTCAGATGACAGAGATTCTGCAAACCAGATTGCGCGTTATTTAAAATATTTTCCACATTTTTTGGCTAAACATCTTTCTCAGGAATCTACAAGGTTGGCTCTGGATGAGGATTATTCTGAGATTGAAAAATCTTTAAAAAATCACGGCCCAACAGATTTGGTGATTCTTCTGACTCACAAATTGCATCAATTAAAAAAAGAAGGAAAAATTTCGGATATCGAAATGCTGTATTTAGACACTCAAATTTCAGGTTTTCTTGATGTTTGTGGAGGTTGTGAAAGAATTAAAAATACCCCGATTCCTTATTCATATTCTTCATTTATAAAGAAATTCATCATTTTATATGTCTTAGCATTGCCTATTGCTTATGTGATTAATCTAGGACTCTTTATGATTCCTCTGACGGTTTTTGTATATTACGTTTTAATGAGCTTGGAATTAATTGCTGAGGAAATTGAAGATCCTTTCAATAATGATGAGAATGATATTCCGATGGAAACGATCGCCCAGAATATTGAAAAAAATGTGCATCAGATTATGGATGCAAAAAAATAAAAATAATGAATCGTTTTTAAATCCGTTCATAAAGAAGAATTCGTAAATTGTAATAAGAAATAAAATTATTTTGGTAAATAAATTAAAACTGGAAGAACTCAACAGAATTGATGTAGAAACTTTTAAAAAAGTTGAGAAAATTCCTTTGGTGGTCGTTTTAGATAATATAAGAAGCATGCACAATGTGGGTGCAACTTTTAGAACAGCAGATGCTTTTTTGATTCAGAAAATTATTCTGTGTGGAATTACACCACAACCGCCACACCGCGAAATTCACAAAGCGGCTTTAGGCGCAACAGAAAGTGTAGACTGGAGTTATGAAAGCGACATTAACGCAACTATCAATGATTTAAAAAGCCAGGGTTTTGAAGTTGTAGGTATCGAGCAAACGACTAATAGTACAATGATTACTGATTTTAAAATCGATAATACTAAAAAATATGCGGTGATTTTAGGCAATGAAGTAGAAGGAATCAGCGATGAAGCTTTGCAGAATATTGATTCTTTTATTGAAATTCCGCAGCTTGGAACAAAGCATTCTTTAAACGTAAGTGTATGCGGCGGAATCGTGATGTGGGAGTTTGCAAAAGCCCTAAAATAAAAAAACTGCGTCTGTCAAAAGACAGTGCAGTTTGAAATAAATCTAATAAAAAGTAAAAATGAAAGGCGACAAAGATACTTTATTTTTCTTTACGAACAAATTTTTGAATCCGTTTTTTTACTTTTTTGAAAAATAACTTAACTTTTAGAGAAAGGTTTCGTTTAAAATTTTATAAATTAGCACAATGTTTATCAAGGACTATATCTCAAAAGATTTTCCGTGTTTTCATCTGACTGATTCTATCGAATCAGCTAGAGAAACCTTAGAAGCATTTGGGTATACGCATATTTTCATTAAAAAATCACACCATTTTTACGGAGCCATCGCCAAAGACTTCCTTTATGAAGATGAAGGATCTTTGAAAAATCTGGAACACCAGATTGAACGCTTCGCCATTTTGGAGGATAATAATATTATGGACAGCATCCGATTGTTTTATACATTCAATGCCAACGTGATTCCTGTGATCAACAAAAACGAAAAATATCTGGGATACATTTGTTGTGACGATGTTTTTCAGACCTTTTCAAAATACCCTCTGTTTTCGGAAACCGGTGCTATTCTTACGATAGAAACTCCGGCAAGAAAATATTCAATGACCGAAATTGCCAATATCGTCGAGAGCAACAACTCTAAATTTTACGGTGGATTTATCAGTTTCATGTCAGATGAAGTGATTCATGTCACCATTAAAATCAGCAATGAAAATTTGGCTTCAATTGATGCCACATTTGATCGTTATGATTACAGAATTGTAGAAAAATATTATTCTGATGAGAAAACAGATCTTTTCAAAGACCGTTTAGGTTTTTTACAAAAATTTATCGAAATATAATATGAAGGCAGCCATATATTCTCAGAAAAAAGATCTTGATACTTTTTTATATTTAAGCAAATTTATTTCTGAACTGGAAAGCAGAGGCGTAAAATCTGTTTTGTTTGACGAAATGGCTGAGGCGCTTCAATTTTCAAAAATATTTGAGACTTTTGGCAACAAACAGGATCTTATCGACAAAGAAGTTGATCTTTTCTTCACTTTCGGAGGTGATGGAACGATTGTAAACTCTTTAACTTTCATTGAAGATTTAGAAATCCCTGTTGTAGGTGTCAACACCGGAAGACTTGGATTTTTGGCAAGTTTCACCAAAGAAGAAGCCTTTAAAGAACTCGATTCTATTTTAAAAGGCGATGTAAAAACCAGCCGAAGATCTGTAATTGAAGTTGTCTCTCCAAAATCTGATGAGTTTTTTCCGTATGCTTTAAATGATGTAACGGTTTCCAGAAAAGAGACCACATCAATGGTGACGGTAGATTCTTATATTAATGACGAATTTTTAAACGTATTTTGGGGTGATGGTGTTATTGTTTCTACACCGACAGGTTCTACGGCTTATTCTTTAAGTTGTGGCGGGCCGATTATTTCTCCTAACAACGAAAATTTTGTCATTACTCCGATTGCTCCACATAATTTAAATGTAAGACCTTTGGTTGTTAATGATAAAGTGGAAATTAAATTTAAAGTGGAAAGCAGAGTTCCGCAATATTCTCTTTCATTAGATTCAAGATTAATTCATATCGAAACCGATAAAGAAATTGTGATTAAAAAGGCGAGTTTCCAGCTATTATTGGTGCAACCCAACAATTTAAGTTTCTACGAAACCATCCGTCAGAAGCTACTTTGGGGACGCGATAAAAGAAATTAGTAATTTCTTAAAATTGATTACCTTTACAAGAATTTTCAAAAAATATCCTAATATTATAATAAAGTAAAACATGAGCAGAATTTTCCCGGCAGGAGTTGCCACAGGTCAGTTAGTTACAGATATTTTTCAATATGCTAAAGAAAACAAATTTGCATTACCTGCAGTGAACGTAATTGGTTCTAGCAACGTAAACGCAGTAATGGAAACTGCAGCAAAATTAAATTCACCTGTTATCATTCAGTTTTCTAACGGTGGAGCAGCTTTCAACGCTGGAAAAGGACTTAGCAATGATGCTCAGAGATCAGCTATTTTAGGTGGTATCGCAGGAGCTAGACATATTCATACCCTTGCTGAAGCTTACGGAGCAACAGTAATTTTACATACAGATCACGCTGCAAAAAAATTGTTGCCTTGGATCGATGGTTTGATGGATGCTAACGAAGAATTCTTCAAACAGACAGGAAAATCTCTTTATTCTTCTCACATGCTAGATCTTTCTGAAGAATCTTTAGAAGAAAACCTTGAGATTTCTGCTGAATATTTCGAAAGAATGGCAAAACTTCAAATGACTTTAGAAGTTGAGATTGGGGTTACAGGAGGTGAAGAAGATGGTGTAGACAATTCTGATGTTGATAATTCTAAATTATATACTCAACCAGAAGACATCGCTTACACTTACGAAAAACTGAAGGCAATCTCTGACAACTTTACCATTGCAGCAGCTTTTGGAAACGTACACGGAGTTTACAAGCCAGGAAACGTAGTTCTTACTCCAAAAATCTTAGATAACTCTCAGAAATTTGTTCAGGAAAAATTCGGAACTGCAGAGAAGCCAATTAATTTTGTATTCCACGGTGGTTCAGGTTCTACTTTAGAAGAAATCAGAGAAGCAATTGATTATGGGGTAATTAAGATGAATATTGACACCGATCTTCAGTTCGCTTACACAGAAGGAATCAGAGATTATATGGTAAACAATGTAGAATATTTGAAAACTCAAATCGGAAATCCTGAAGGAGAAGAAAAACCTAACAAAAAATACTATGACCCAAGAGTTTGGATCAGAAAAGGTGAAGAAACTTTCTCTAAAAGATTAGTTCAGGCATTTGAAGATTTAAATAACGTAAATACTTTAAAATAAATTAATTTGAGATTTGAAGTTTGAAATTTGAGATTGTCTGAAATGAAAATTTTTATGGACAAACCTGAATTTCAAATTTCAAATCAATAATTTCAAATCAACAATATGGCATTCGACTGGTTTAAAAGAAAAGCACAAAATATTACCACTTCTACAGATGATAAAAAAGACGTACCAAAAGGTCTTTGGCATCAGACTCCATCAGGAAAAGTAGTGGAACACGATGAACTAAAGAAAAACAATTATGTTTCTCCTGAAGATGATTTTCATGTAAGAATAGGAAGTGCAGAGTTTTTTGACATCCTTTTTGACGAAGGAAAATTCACTGAGCTGGATGCGAACGTGGAAAGCATTGATATTCTTAGCTTTAAAGACACCAAGTCATACACCGACCGTTTAAAAGAAGTAAAAGCAAAAACAAAACTTACAGATTCTATCAGAAACGCAGTAGGAACCGTAAACGGTACTGAAATGGTTGTTTCTTGTATGGATTTTGCGTTTATCGGAGGATCTTTAGGTTCTGTAATGGGTGAAAAAATCAGAAGAGCAATTGATTACTGTATCGAAAAAAGACTTCCGTACATGATTATTTGTCAGTCTGGAGGTGCAAGAATGCAGGAAGCAACATATTCTTTGATGCAGTTGGCAAAAGTTCAGGCTAAATTGGCTCAGCTTTCAGAAGCAGGACTTTTATACATCGCTTATCTTTGTGACCCAACTTTCGGTGGAATTACCGCATCATTTGCAATGACTGCAGATATTATTATGGCTGAACCAAGAGCTTTGATCGGATTTGCCGGACCAAGAGTTATCCGTGAAACAATCGGTAGAGATTTACCGGAAGGGTTTCAGACTTCAGAATTCTTGCAGGAAAAAGGCTTTGTAGATTTCATTGTGAAAAGAACAGAAATTAAAGAAATTATTTCTAAAACAGTAAATCTTTTGGCTGTAAAAGCTTAAAATTTAAACTAAAATACATATCATCTCTCTCAATTTGGGAGAGATTTTTATTTTTATGAGGACATTTAAAGTCGTTTTAAATACCATCACATCAATGAGTTTAAAGAAAATCTTTAGACTCTTATCCGCTGTTTTACCGCACCCTCTTTTTTCGATTTTAAGTTTTTATGCAACGATAAAAGCCTTTTCTATCGCACAGAAACTTTATCCTAAAACAGCATCCAAAAACGGTGAAGGAAACGCTTTCAGACATTCGCTTTGGTGTTGCTTTATTATGATGTACTGCAGCAAAGTTTCTTCACCTCAAAAGGCATTAGATTTCTGCAAAAAAATTACAGATCTCCACGAAGAATTATTTCCGAATGAACCTTTGGAAACCAAAATGGATCTTCACAATAACAAAATAGGAATGGACTATTTCATGGAGCTTCTTCCGGGAATTCATCGTCAGTTTTTTGAGAAAAGCTTTTTTATTAAAGAATTACAAAAGAAAACAGCCAATGCAAAGATTTTGAAAAGTCTGGATGACGATTTTGAAGGAGAATTGGTTTATCTGGATGAAAAATAATTCTCAAATATTCTTAACAACTATTGAATCTTAATGGTTCAAAAAATAAAAGTTTCAACTTTTTCACATTAAATTTATTATCTTTTCTAAAAATTAATTTTACATAAATGGTTCTCAGCAGAATTTGGTCGGCTTTCATTATCATCGCCATTACTATTGCAAGTATAAAATACATTTCGTCAAGCCATTACAAAACCATTTTCAATGATATGGTCGTAGGAAAAGGCGGCGATACCGTACAAATTGCTACCCAAAATATCACCACGCTCTCTCCTATTGTAAGAGACAGCCTGATGAAAAAACCAGATTTTGCAGACAGCAGAATTCATTATAAGACCGATTCTCTGAAACAGAATGTACAGGTTTACCGGGTTCAGGAAGCAGACGGTGTCATTGGAACTTCTGAAACTGCGGTTAAAATATGTCTTGGTTTAATTGGAATCATGACGCTTTTCATGGGATTCATGAGTATCGCAGAAAAAGCCGGCGGAATAAATCTTTTAAGCCGATTGATACAACCCTTTTTCTCAAAATTATTTCCTGAAATTCCAAAAAACCATCCAGCTTTCGGACATATGCTGATGAATTTCAGCGCCAATCTCTTAGGTTTGGATAATGCAGCCACTCCTTTTGGTTTAAAAGCGATGGAAAGTTTACAGACCTTAAACCCGAATAAAGATACTGCTAGTAATTCGCAAATTATGTTTCTCTGTCTTCACGCAGGCGGAATGACATTGATTCCGGTTTCTATTATTGCAATCAGGGCTTCAATGGGTTCAAAAACACCTACCGATATTTTCCTTCCGTGTATGATTGCGACATTTGCAGCAACTTTAGCGGCAATGATTATTGTTTCAGCTTATCAAAAAATAAATCTATTAAAACCTATTGTTCTTGCCTATGTCGGAGGAATTTCAGCATTAATAGCTCTTTTAGTTGTCTACTTAGTTCAATTGAGCAAAAACGAACTGGATGATTTCAGCAAGGTTTTAAGCAATGGTTTGATTTTGTTCATTTTTATTGCCATTGTTCTTGGAGCAGTTTACAAAAAAATCAATGTTTTTGACGCTTTTATTGAAGGTGCAAAAGAAGGTTTCTGGACTTGTGTAAAAATTATCCCTTATTTGGTAGGAATGCTGATTGCTATTTCCCTACTAAGAACTTCAGGCGTTTTTGACGTCATTATTGATGGAATGAAATGGATTGCCAATGCTGCGAATTTAGATGCGAGATTTGTAGACGGTCTTCCGACTGCTTTAATTAAGCCTTTATCAGGTTCAGGAGCAAGAGGAATGATGGTTGATACGATGGCTACTTTCGGAGCAGACAGCTTTCAAGGGAAATTGGCAGCAGTTCTTCAGGGAAGCTCAGACACGACATTTTACGTGATCGCAGTTTATTTTGGAGCCGTAGCTGTAAAGAATACGAGATACACCGTAATTGCCATGCTTTTGGCCGATTTGGTGGGCGTAATTACTGCAATTGGATTGGCCTATTTGTTTTTCGCTTAAATTCAAATCATAAATTTAAAATTAGAACTAAACGATAATCAACTCGGAACTAAAAACCCGAAACTTTAAACTTTAAAAATGATTACAGATAAAGAATTCACATTAAGATTAATACGTCAGTTAACTCAAGCTTTAGAAAAACTGATTTTAGACAAACCTGAAGAAAGTTTAATGCAGAAAGAACTCGATTTTGATTCTTTAATGAAAGACATTTTTAAATTTGATTTTAAAGAACTTTCATCAAAATCAAAGGAAGAAATCATCGAGATTGTGAACGAAAGACAGGAAAGAGACCACAAAGACTATTATGAAATGCTCGGAAATCTTTTCTATTACAACGGCAAAGGAGAAAAAAATAATGACTTCCTAGACAAAGGAAAAACATTCTACGAACTCTATCTTCAAACCAGCGGAATTTTTGCACTTCCCATTATCAACAGAATTAATGAAATAAAAAAAGCACTTGAATAAAGTGCTTTTGTATTTTTAGAATGTGATGTTGTAAGTTCCGGTGGATGATACGCTGGCTTTTTCAGCTTTCACGTATTTTTTAACCCACGCAACAGACGTGGAAACCACACAAGGATCTGAGACTCCGCCTGATCTTCTTGCAGAAGAAATATTTCCGGCTTTATCTACAGTGTAAGCAATAGTAATCGATCCGCTTGCTGTACAATTGTGGCTTGGTTGTGCACCACCTCTTCCCATTGTTCCTGGAATGTATCCAATCAATCGCCGGTCAATTCCTATTTTACTATCTCCGTTTCCATCTCCGCCTAAAGGATCGCCATTGTTACCAATTCCCGTTCCTGTACCTTGGCTTCCAGCTTTTGTTCCACGACCTTTAATTAGGTTTCCGATAGCAGCAGTTCCTTTCCCGTCGCCATTTCCTGTTTTAGAATTAGCTGTTGTGGCTGAGCTTTTTGTACTTTTCGTAGTCGAACTTGCCGTTGATTTTTTATTGGTTTTTGAATCTTCTTTTTTCGGAGCAGCAACTTTGGTATTAGTTCCGGTAATGATTTTATCTTTAACCTCTGTTTTCTTTGATTCCGGCTTTGGATCCGGAGTAATAACCGTTTTAGGCTCAGAAACAGCATTTTCAACCGGTTCGGGAGCTGTTTCAATAGCTTTTGCGGCTAAACTTCCTTCCTGATTGGCTGGTTCGTCAATTCCGGCTCCGTTTCTGTTATCTCCAAAATTCACGAGCATTGTAGTAATCACTTCTGGCTCTTTCGCACGCTCAGTAGGTTTCATTTTGTAGATGAAAACGAATAACAAAATAGCAGACCAAATAACGATAGAAAGCACTGCACTTTTTATCTTATCTTTATTTTCTTCGTCTCTATTTACCGTATAACCTCTCATTGATATATTTATTTTTATTTGCCACGAATGCACAGATATTTTTTATTCGTGTATTCGTGGCAATGCAGAATGTTTATTCTTTTACCGTTGCAATCGCAATATTAAATTTATGTTTTTCTGCAATTTCCATTAAAAAAACAACATCTTTATGCATTGTGTTCTCATCTGCTCTGATGGTAAATGATTTTGCAGATTTGTTCTGAAGATCACTCACAATCGTTTGCTCCACCAATTCTCTGCTTACCGGTTTATCATTTACAAAATATGATCCGTCTGGTTTTACACTTACCGTCATCGGATTCGGAATATTGTTATCTACGCTTCCTGTTTGTGGAAGTTTTACATCAATCGCACTTTGATTAGCCGCAGAAGAGGTAATCATAAAGAAAATCAACATCAGCAAAATGACGTCTGTCATCGCTGCTAAACTGAATTCCGGATGCGCCTTATTTCTTCTCTGAATTTTCATCTGTTAGAATTTATAAAGGTTTATTGATAATATCTAAAAATTCTCCCGAAACATTCTGAGTTCTCAGAACGAATTTATCAATTCTTGTCAGCAAAATATTGTAGAAAAAGTTTGCAGGAATTGCCACTGCCAAACCAACTGCGGTTTGTCCAAGAGCTGTATAAATACCTTCAGACAACGTTTTCGGAGAGAAAGCGCCTTCAGCATGAGACAAATCGAAGAATGCAATAATCATCCCGATTACCGTTCCCAAAAGTCCCAACATCGGTGCAATACTTGGTACAACTGCCAAAAGGTTTAAGTTTTTTTCCATATTGGCAACCTCAATTTGAGCCTGAGATTCCATAGCGCTTACAATATCAGAAACCGGTCTTCCCAATCTTGAAATTCCTTTTTCCAAAATTCTGGATTCTGGTGAGTTTTGTGTTTTACAATAATCTGCTGCTGCTTCTATCTTTCCGTCTCGAATGAAATCTTCGATGTTATTCATAAAATTAGAATCCGTTTTTGAAGTCATCCTTTTAATAAAGAAAAATCTTTCAAAAAAAAGATAAACAGAGAAAACTCCTAATAACAAAACAGTTACCATCACTATTTTAGCGAAAGCACCACCATGAAAAAGGATATTCCAAAAAGAAAATTCAAGCTTTTCTACAGGTACAGTAGGTACAGCGACCTGTGCAAATAAAATCTGAGTAAGTTCCGTTAACAGCATTAATTGATTATTTTATAATGGTTTTAAATGACAAAAATAATGGAATATTATTAATCCTTATCTTAAAATAAGCTTAAAAAACACATCCCAAATCTAATAATGTCTTAAAAAAGCAAATTTCTTTCCAAAAAGGTATTTGAAAAGAAATTTACAGTTTATATTTTGGCAGCGATTAGTCTTCGTCTACCTCTATTTCGTCTTGTTTGAATTCGCATTTCAGTCTGAAAGGAATCGGAGTTCCAGAACCGGTATAAAAATCATCGATAGTCCCTTTCCAAATTACCTGAAGCTCATCTTCTTCGTTTTTCTCAAAGCAAAGCTCATTGTCATAAATGAAGGCGTCTTCATCATCAAACAAATTGACTTCTGTATAAACCTCATCATCAGAATCGTTGATTTCGAATGTTTTTCCTTCAATTTCAGAAGAATCTATCGGAAACTCAATCACCTCCAGCGAAAGCTGAGGAAAGTTGTACTGCAGAGAATCGTCGTCTACATGATCTAAACCGTCATCGGTAATAACCTCTACTTCCAAAAAATGTTTTTGATTGCTATAAACAGCCTTGCAATAAGTGCTTCTTATATTGTATTTTAGAGTTTCGTCTGGATGGTAAATTTTTAAAATCCCTTTCATTATTTCCTAAAAAAGAACTGTAATACTATGATTGTTAAATGCTTTAGGCAAAGATAAAAAATTGTATGAATCTGAAAAATGTTTTGAAAATTATTTTTATTAAAATCTATGTTTAAATCGAATTTGATTACAATATTGGTTATTTTTGTTATTTATTCCCATGAATAAAATGCTGAAACAAAATTTTGTAACAACAATTACATTTCGTCTTACAAATAAAAGGTAAAGATTATCTATGAAAAATATTTTATTTAAAACCATAATCAGTCTCGGCTTGGTGGTGAGCATTTCATCATGCAAAAAATCAGATTCTCCATTAACGAAAGTTACTCCAACTAACATAGATTCTATTGCATCTAATTATTATGAGCAATATTTAAAGCTTTATCCTTTAGAAGCTACTTCACAGGGAGATTTGAGATATAACGACCAACTTCCGATCAATATTGACAAGGACTTTATTTTGGGGGAAATTGCTTTTTATAATTCCATTCAGAAGCAGCTTGAAAATGTAGATTATAAAAGCCTTTCAGATGAAGACAAAGTGGTTTATGATGTTTTAGATTATACCTTAAAAGATAAAATTGAAGCTTACTCTTATCATCCTGAATATATTCCTTTCAGCCAGTTTACAGGTTTACCGCTAAATTTTCCTCTATATGGAAGCGGACAAGGAAGCCAACCTTTCAACACAGAAAAAGATTATGAAGATTGGCTAAAAAGAATGGAAAAATTCCCAGAGTGGATGAATGCTGCTGCAGATAATTTCCGTGAAGGAATAAATAATAAAGTAGTTCTCCCAAGAAAATTGGTCGTAAAAATGATTCCTCAGATGAAAGCTGAAGAAATCATTACGCCAGATTTTGAAAAAAATATTTTCTCCGGTCCCATAAAAAATTTCCCAAAGAACTTCAGCAAAGAACAGAAAGAGAAGTTTACCAAGTTGTATAAAGAAGCAATTACAAAAAACATCATTCCTGCGTACACAAAAATGGGTGAATTCTTAGAGAAGGAATATTTACCTAAATCCAGAGAAACAGATGGTTACAACAGTCTTCCTAAAGGAGATAACATTTATAAATATTACGCCAAAAGCTGGACAACAACCAATAAAACGCCCGAAGAAATCAACAAAATAGGACTACAACAAGTTGCGATGTTGCGTGGCGAAATGGAAAAAGTAAAACAACAAGTTGGTTTCAAGGGAACCCTTGAAGAGTTTATCAATTCTGTGAAAACAGATCCGAAAGCGATGCCTTACAAAACCTCAAAAGAAGTTCTGGATGGTTTCAACGGAATTTTAGCTAAAATAACTCCGAAATTGAAAACCATGTTCAGCGTAACGCCGAAAACCAAGTTTGAAATCAGGCAAACCGAAAAATTCAGAGAAGCAAGCGCAAGCGCAGAATACATCCAAGGAACTCCCGACGGAAAAAGACCGGGAATTTTCTACATGCCGCTTCCTGATCCATCAAAATTCAACGTTACTTCAGGAATGGAATCTCTTTTCTTGCATGAGGCCATTCCAGGACACCATTATCAGGTTTCTCTGCAGCAGGAAAATGAAAAACTTCCAAAATTTATGAGATTCGGTTGGTTTGGAGCGTATGGTGAAGGTTGGGCACATTATTGCGAAACTTTAGGACCTGAGTTTGGTTTGTACACCGATCCTTATCAAAAAATGGGGTATTTGAGCGATCAAATGCTTCGTGCTGTTCGTTTAGTAGTCGACACCGGAGTTCACACCGGAAAAATGACGAGAGAAGAAGCGATTACTTATTTTTTAAGCAACATCGCCTATGACGAAGCTGGAGCAACAGCAGAAGTAGAAAGATATATGGCAATGCCCGGACAGGCTTTGGGCTACAAAATAGGATCGTTGAGAATTCGTGAATTGAGAGAAAAATACCAGAAAGAGCTGGGAAATAAATTTAGTTTAGCGAAATTTCATGATGAAGTTTTGAACCAAGGTTGTCTTCCGCTGGATGTTTTAAACAGAAAGATGGCGCTTTGGGCTGAGAAACAGAAGTAGAAGTTAATAACTTAGTTTAAAAATATATAAAACGGGGTGTTTATAATTTAATCACTCCGTTTTTGTTTAATAAAAAAACATTAAAATGAGTACAGAAAGTATAAAATCATTGTTCACAAGAGATTTATCAAAATTAAAAGCAGAAATAGAATCTTACCAAAACGAAGAAACGATCTGGAAAATTGATAAAAATATTTTAAATTCTGCAGGAAATTTATCACTCCATCTGGTTGGAAATATCAACCATTTTATCGGAGCTATTTTGGGAAATTCGGGTTATATAAGAAATAGGGAACTTGAATTTTCATTAAAAAATATTCCAAGAACCGAATTGATTCAAAAAATTGAAAAAACTATTGAGGCTGTACACTCTTCGCTTGATCAATTATCAGAGGAAGATCTGAAAAAAGAATATCCTATTGAAGCTTTAGGATATCCCATGACGACAGAATATTTTCTGATTCATTTGTTTGGACACTTGGGCTATCATTTGGGGCAGATTAATTATCACAGAAGGTTGTTGGATGTGGAGTAATTTTTTTAATTATTTATTCTTAAACCACCCCGTCTAAATTTTCCTTGAAAAAATTTATCCACCCCTCCAAAGGAGGGGAATTTTTGCTCCTATTATATTATTTATATTTTTCTTCAAACAACATTTTAGTAATAAAATCCTTCTCACCTTTTCCTCTTGCTGGAGAATATTCTCTTCCATAAAAGATAATCTGTAAGTGAAGTTTATTCCAAACCTCTTCTTTCCAAAGATTTTTTGCGTCTTTTTCCGTTTCAACAACGTTTTTCCCGGAAGTGAGCTTCCATTGCGTCATTAGTCTGTGAATGTGTGTATCGACCGGAAAAGCAGGAAATCCGAAACCTTGGCTCATCACTACAGAAGCCGTTTTGTGCCCCACTCCTGCCAATTCTTCAAGTTCTTCATACGTTTGAGGTACAATCCCGTTATGTTTTTCCAAAAGTTGCTCTGCCATTTTTTTCAGATTCTTAGCTTTTGTATTCGAAAGTCCGATTTCTTTAATCAGTTCTTTGATTTGAAATTCTTCCAATTTCGCCATTCTTTGCGGCGTTCCTGCTACAGCGAAAAGATCGGGTGTCACCTGATTCACTTTCTTATCGGTTGTCTGGGCAGAAAGCGCAACAGCAACCATTAAAGTATAGACATCGGTATGATCCAACGGGATAGGAACTTCGGGATATAATTTTTCTAATTCTGACTGAACGAGTGATGCTCTTTGCTTTTTTGTCATTTAACCATTAAATTTGAACAAAAATAAATCATTATGCTGAAAGTTGGAGATCAATTACCACAATTTGAAGGAATAAATCAGGACGGAGAAACAATTAATTCGGAAAAGTTACTCGGAAAAAAATTAGTTATATTCTTTTATCCGCAAGCGAATACTCCGACTTGTACTGTTGAAGCATGCAATCTGAGCGATAATTATTCTCAATTGGAAAAAGCAGGATTTCAGCTTTTAGGAATCAGCGGAGATACGGTAAAAAAGCAGAAAAATTTTCATAGCAAATTTGCGTTTCCTTATGATTTAATTGCTGATGAGAATCGCAATATCATTGAAAAATTCGGAGTTTGGCAAGAGAAAAAAACTTTTGGGAAAACTTATATGGGAATTGTGAGAACCACTTTTATTTTCGATGAAAAAGGAATTTGCACCAGGGTTATTGAAAAAGTAACTTCTAAAACAGCGGCTGCACAGATTTTGGAAGGATAATTTTTTAAACACAAATTTTCACTAATTTCACAAAAACATTAGTGATCTATTTGTTCCGAGAAATTTTATTTATGCAAATGAACAACTTCATCATTTTATTATCAATCTTCTTTTGTGGCCATTTTAGTTCGCAAAAGCTTAATGATGAGATTTTTGTTATTTATAAATTAAAATCTGAGAAAAATTTAAATAGATCAAAGAGAAATAGTTTAAAACATCAAACAATTTATGGAAGTTCAAAATCTGAAAATCTTCATCATGATTTTGAAAAAGATTTAATGAAATTTGGTTACAAAAAAGTTGAGAATCAGAAAAGCAATCAGATTTTTGAGAAGCTTAATTCTTTTAAAGAGGGTAAAAACAGTTATGAAACCGCTTGTTTAAAAGCTTACAGAGATATTCTAATTTATAAAAATCAGCATAATAAGATTATAAAAATAATTAAAATTTGTACTTCTTGTTATGCAAATCAAGTAGTAACTCCAAAAAGCAATTATGAGTTATTGATGAATTTTGAAGATTATGATTCTTTAGAAGAGTTATTGAGATAAAAAAGGAGTTTAAATTATTCCGTTTCGTAATACATCAACTCTTCATCCTCATTGGGAAGCGTTACATATTTTTGGAATTTTAAACCTAACCTTTCGATTAATTTTTGTGAAGAAAAATTGTCTTTTGAAGTAATGGCAGAAATTTTATTTAAGCCAAAATCTTCCATCCCAATAGATTTTACTTTCTGAGCAGCCTCAAACATAAAGCCCTTTCCTTCAAATTTTTCAAGGACAGAAAACCCAATATCTGCAACATCCAAACCTTCTCTTTCGAAGATTCCCACACTTCCGATTTTCTGATCGCCTTCTTTTAAAACAATAAGATAATTTCCGAAGCCAAGCTTTTCAAGTTGCGGTAAAAATTTAGATTTAATATAATTCTCGGCATCAGAAAGAGAATTAATGTTTTTATTTCCAATAAACTTTATAAAATTGGGCATATTGTAAAGCTGAAAAATAATATCAGCATCATCTACAGAAACAGGGCGAATTAAAAGCCTTTCTGTTTCGTAGAAATTATTTTCTTTTTTTGGCAGGTTGCTTTTTTGGCTCATCTTTAGGTTCTTCTTTCTTTTCTATTTTTAATAACCGTGGATTGTTCGCGCATTTTTTAGTATAAACCTCAATGTATGTTCCGTTATCTTTAATATTTGAAACTACACCTGTAGACTTATTGACCGTTAAAGTAAAATGTGTTTTTTGGTAAGGACACTCTTTTGAAGTAATCTTTCCAAGATCCAGGTAATAATTAGTGGCATCTGTATAATAATTGGCAGCGACATCCACAAATTGCTCATCGATTAAATAACCATCCAAAACCGCAGATAAAGCAGCTTCTTCAACGTTATCAACCTTTCCTATAAACTCTTTCAATTCTTTGAAATCGGTAAGATAACTTATCTTTCCTGCTGCAGAATAAACAATATAATAAAAACTTTCTTCACCTGGTCTAAGATTAAATCCTGTAAACTGAGGTACGTAATCTTTTTTGGTTCCTGAAGTTTTTACTTCTTTATTTTTCCCATAACTATTGTGAACCAATACCCAAAAATCAAACTTTTGGTTGGGAATTACTTTGGCCAAAACTCCGTCTACATTATCAAATTTTTTCTTGTCCTGAGAAAAAACAGAAATTCCCAAAAACAGAAAAGTAAACAGAAAAATAAGAGTTTTACTTTTTTTCATAACTGATAATGTGGCAGAAATTATGCCAGTATTTTACATATATTTTTCGCCTTTTTTCAGGCTTTTTAAGTCTAATACATATTCTTTAATCTGCTGATCATGTTCTCTTGGGCAGATTAAGAGTACTTTGTCTGTATCTACAACGATAAAATCTTTTAACCCGTCTATAACAACCGCCTTATTATTTTTCACATGAATAATATTTCCTGTAGAATCGTAGGTAAGCACTGTTTTGATATTGACTGCATTCTCATTTTGATCCCTGTCACTGTTTTCGAAAACAGAGGTCCAGGTTCCGAGATCGCTCCAGCCTAAATCGGCAGGAATTACATATACATTCTTAGCTTTTTCTAAAATCCCGTTATCGATTGATATTTTCTGAATTTTAGGATAAATAAGTTCTATACAGCTTACTTCAGCTTCGGCATTGTATTCGCAAGCCATAAATTGCTGAGTCATATCTGGTAGAAACATCTCAAAAGCTTTGTAGATAGATTTTACATTCCATATAAAAATTCCTGCATTCCAAAGGAAATCTCCGCTTTCAAGAAAACTTTTGGCAATTTCAAGAATAGGTTTTTCTGTAAAAGTTTTAACTTTATAATAGTCTGAATCTTTTTTCTCAACAAACTGAATATATCCGTAGCCTGTATCTGGTCTTGTTGGTGTAATTCCTAAAGTCACCAAATAATCATGGGTAGAAGCCAAATCAAATGCCAATTCTACTTTCTCTAAAAAAACATCTTCTTTTAAGATTAAATGATCTGCAGGAAGCACAATCATCGTAGCATCAGGATTGATCTCAGCAATCTTGTTTGCCATGTAAAGGTTACATGCAGCGGTATTTTTCATCAGAGGTTCACCCACTACATTATCTTCAGGAATTTCCGGTAATTGCTGATGGGAAAGCGCTATATACTCTTTGTTGGTGATTACAAATATGTTTTCTTTAGGGATAACCTTACTGATTCTGTCATAAGTCTGCTGAATCATGGTACGACCCGTTCCTAAAATATCCTGAAATTGTTTGGGAAATTTCTGTGTACTAAGAGGCCAGAATCTACTACCGATTCCACCCGCCATAATCACACAGTATTTATCTGATTTTGACATATTTAACTGCATTTTTTTACTCTCGCCAAAGGTTTGAAAGAATACTTTCTTCCTGTAGCCAGATTCACACAAAGATAGTTTTTTTTAATCAGACCTTCCAACAAATACTTTTGTTCCCGATAGATGAAATTTTCGCCTTTGCTAAGTTTCTCTATAAAAACCTCATCATCGTTCTGATTTTCAATATGAAAATATTTTACAAGATCCGGACTTGCCATAAAATTGGCTTTCGGAGACCTTGAAAACTTAGTTATAATAGGCTTCAGATCTTCATCGTAGACATCTACACTTTCCAAAAGCATTTCTCTGAAAGTATGTTTCCATTCGTTACCGTGTGGAGCAATTCTTCTTCCGAATTTTTCGAAGGCAATGAGATGCGCCAACTCATGGGTTAATACAAAAAAGAAAAGTTGTGGAGCTAATGTAGAATTGATGGAAATTTCGTGCGAATTATCACGTAATTTCCGGTAGTCTCCAAGCTTCGAATTTCGGTTTCTAGTAACCTTTATATGAATAGAATAATCTGAAAACCATTTCCTTAAATACAAAAGTGTATTTTGAGGCAAATATTTTTCTAAAGATTGAATAGACATCTTACAAAGTTAGCGGAATCCCTGAATAGAAATTCAATAGTTTAAGACTGAAAAGATAATTAAATTTTGCCTGTTGAACTGAGCCTTGAGCGTTTGCAAAATTATTTCGGGCAATATTTAAATCATAAATTGTCGTACGCCCTGCTGCATAACTTTTATCTGCAAATTCCATAGCCAATTTAGTACTTTTTTCAGCTTCTACTGCAGCTAGATACACTTCATAATTAGCATCTGCATCAAACTGAGCTTGCTGAACACTTTGCCTTACAGTTTGTTTTTGCTGTTCTAAAGTAGTTTTAGCAATATTTTCGTTGATTTTTGACTGCTCTACCTGAAGCTTGGTAATTCCTTTATTGAAAATAGGAATATTTAAACTGACCCCTCCTTGCTGCCCAAAGTTATCTTTATATTGCTGGAAAAAAGAACGTTCTTTTGTAGCATTTCCAAATTCATCAAACCCCGAATAACTTGTATTCAATAAATTATTATAAAAACTTCCTATTCCCAAACTCGCAGTAAGAGTTGGCCAGAAAGCTGTTTTGGTAATTTCAGTCTGAGTTTCTGCAGATTTTATTCTGCTTTGCGCCGCTTTTATTTGGGGTTGATTTTCGTAGGCTAAATTTAAAACATCATCTACCGAAAATAATTGAGGAGTCAATTTATCATCAACTGCCACATCTTCTACATCAAAATCTTTGTACTCTTTTAACTGAAGTAATTGTGCCAAAGCAAACAGACTTCTTCCCACATTTATTTCGGCTGTTTTTAAATTTTGTTTTTCTCTTGCCCAAGCCGCTTCCGCTTCAGCAACAATTGTTTGAGCCGTTGTACCTACCTCTGTGGTTATTTTTGCTCTGTCAAACTGTTTTTTTGCATTATCTGTCGCACTCTGAGAAATCTTTACAATTTCCTTGTTCAGTAAAGTCGTTAAATATTGTTGAGCAATCTGAAGTGAAATATCATTTTTAATCGTTTCAATGTCAAATTGGCTTGCCTCTACATCAAACTGAGATTTTCTAATTGTTTTATCAAGCCTTCCGTTGTTGTAAACCAAAATATCTGCAGAAAGATTAGCATTATTTCTGAATATATCGTTTCTGATGCTTCCGGTTCCTAAAGAAGCCTGCCCGAAACTTACATTATTTCCTACGCTTGCGCTTACAGAAGGAAGGTAATTTCTTTGGGAAATTTTAAGATTGGAATCCTGAATCTGTTTTGAATATTCATTCTGAATCACCTGAAGATTGTGCTTTACTGCGTAGTCTACACATTCACGCAAAGACCATTTCTCCTGAGCGTTTAATCCTACAAAGGCTAATCCCAAAACAACCGTCAAAACTTTTTTCATAAGGAAATATTTATTTTTTTCAAATGGAATCTTTATTTTCAATTGCTTTTTTCTGTGAGAAAGCTTGCAAATAATGATTTCAAATTGGCTTTATTCAAATTAGACGTAAAGATTGTAAAAAAGTTACAGATTTAGAAAATTATTGTTTCATTTTAATGAAAGTTTTGAGAATTTTGCATCATGACAAACGCACAATATCAGGAAGCTGTAGAATGGCTTTTCGTTCAGGCGCCAAACTATCAGATAGATGGACAAAAAGCATATAAACCGGGACTTGAAAATATCACAAGGCTCTGCGCTTTTTTTGATAACCCACAAAAAAAAATAAAATGCATTCACATTGGAGGAACCAACGGGAAAGGATCTACCAGTAATATGCTTTCGTCGGTTCTTCAGGAATCGGGCTACAAAACGGGTTTATATAATTCGCCACATCTTATTGATTTCACAGAACGTATTAAAGTTAACGGTAAAAATTGCGATAAAGAATTTGTCTATAATTTTATTTTAAAATTAAAAATCCTTCCGGAAGATATTCTTCCCTCATTTTTTGAGTTTACAACAATTATGGCGTTTGAATATTTTGCTCAACAGAACGTAGACATTGCCATTATTGAAGTCGGATTGGGCGGAAGATTAGATTCAACCAATATTATTCAGCCTTTGGTTGCAGCAATCACAAACGTTCAGCTTGATCATCAGAACATTTTAGGAGACACCATCGAAGAAATTGCCTCCGAAAAAGCAGGAATTATAAAAGCAAATACACCAATAATTTTCGGAGATAATAATGAAATCGTAAAAAACATTATTAAAGACAAAGCTGCTAAAGAAAACGCTCCATTTATTGATGCTACTGTTTTAAAAACTGAACTAAAATCAGATTTGAAAGGAAATTATCAAAATAAAAATATCAAAGTTGTTTTAAGCTTAATCGAAGAATTAAGAAAATTAAATTATAGTATTTCGGATAAAACTATCGAGACCGGACTTTTAAACGTTCATCAAAACACAGCATTTATTGGTCGTTGGTTTGAATTTTCTCAAAATCCTTTGACGATTTGTGACACAGCGCATAATCAAGCCGGTCTGGAATCGGTTTTTGAACAGTTAAATTCCATTGAAAAGCATAAACACATTGTTTTAGGGTTTGTCAATGACAAGAAAATTGATGACGTAATGAGCCTTCTCCCTAAAAATTCTAAGTTTTATTTCGCAAAACCATCCATCAACAGAGGAAGACATCCTCAAGACTATGAAGATTTATTAATTAATTCAAAAATAAGTTATAAAATTTTTGATTCTGTACAGGAAGCCTATCTTTCTGCAAAACAAGAATGTACAAATGAAGAAATGATTTTCATTGGCGGAAGTAATTTTGTAGTTGGAGATTTTTTAGAAAAAAATTTGGAGATTTGTGAATAAGTCGTATATTTGCACCACTCTAAACAACGGCAACGTTGAAGAGGGCGATTAGCTCAGTTGGTTCAGAGCATCTGGTTTACACCCAGAGGGTCGGGGGTTCGAATCCCTCATCGCCCACAAAAGTTCCTAAAACTTTTAAAAAATTTAGGGCTCTTAGCTCAGTTGGTTCAGAGCATCTGGTTTACACCCAGAGGGTCGGGGGTTCGAATCCCTCAGGGCCCACAAAATCTCTCAATTTATTGGGAGATTTTTTTGTTTTTAATATATTACTTTGATTTTCTCAGCATTAACCCAAGCTTATATAAATCTAAAAATCTAAGGTTAGGATTTTCAGAAAGTAAGTTCTTTTTTAAACGTTTTTCAAAAAAAGAAAATAAAATTAAAACAGGAAATTTCAATCTTTTTTTACGAACAGATTCATACACTTTTACAAGCTTAATTTCAAATAATTTAGACCTTAATTCTTGATTATTTAGCATGAGCAGAAGACTCTCTACAGACTCATTAACCTTTCTCAAATAAATACTCCCCTCTTCGACGTCGTTATTATAAATCGAATTATCAATATGTATTACCGGGATTTTTGCCGATTTCAAATCCATTGAAAACACCAAATCTTCATAGCCATATTTCCGGAGATCAGAATTAAATTTAATGCTTTCAAAGACATTTTTTTGAATCAGAAAATTATTTGTCTGAAAACTTAAGTAAGGTTTTATTTTTCTCTTTTCTAATGGTAAATTTTCTCGCTCTACAGCAAATTTCCATCTTAAAACATGCTTTTCTGAAGAAGGTTTTTCTGCCACCTCTCTTCCACCATAAATAACAGCTACATTAGAATTTTCATCAATAAAATCGACATAATTTTTAAGAAAATTTGGAGAAATAATTTTTCCGTCACAATCCAAAAAGAGCAGATATTCAGTTTTTGAATAATCCAAAAACAGATTTCTGATTCGAGATCTTCCGATATTTTTCTCAAGTAAAATAAACTGACTTACCTGATTATTGAGTTCGTTATTTATTTGTTTGAAATTATCGTCAGAACCGTCATCAATAAGAATAATTTCGGCATCGATTGAATGGTTTTCTATTTCTTTTTTAAGATCATAAACCAATTCTCTTACATCAAAATTATAAACCGGAATACAAACAGAAATCTTCATTCTGCTAAATTTTTTCTATAATCTGCTGTACATTGATTTCTTCCAAGCACGCCCAATCGCCGCGGAAACATTCTTTATCCCCAAAAACAGAACAAGGTCTGCAAGTAAGATCATTAATCTGAACCACATCGTCTTCACTTTGTCCGAAACCCAAAAACCCTGCATACGGATGAGTCGCTCCCCAAATTGAAACACAACGAGTCCCTACAATACTGGCTAAATGCATGTTAGCAGAATCCATTGAAATCATGACTTCAAGTTGAGAAATTTTATTCAGTTCTTCTGCAAGATTGAGTTTTCCTGCCAAGCTTTTGGTATTGGGAATTTGTTTTTCCCAACTTTCAAGAGTTTCCGTTTCTTTTTTTCCACCTCCGAAGAAGTAGACGGTATTTTTTTCTGCTAAAATTTTTACAAGTTCAAAAGACTTCTCTAAAGGAAGCATCTTTCCTTTATGTTGAGCGAATGGCGCAAAACCAATTCCCCTTTTTTGGTTGGATTTTGATCTTAACTGATGTGAAAGTTCAACTTTAAAACCCATATCCCGAAAGACATCTGCATAGCGTTCTACCGTTTTTTTCAGCTGAGTTTTATCTAAATTCCAAACATCAGTAAGGTTTTCTTTTTCTTCTTTTCCTTTGTTGATTTTAAAAACCTTTAACCCTTTTCTTACATAAATCTTATCTAATATTTTTGATCGGATAACATCATGCAAATCAGCAACATAATCTGGCTGATATAACTTTAATAATTCCTTGGCTAATCTTCTTATTCCAAGAAATCCTTTATACTCATCAAGATCAATTCCATGAAAGATAACGTTCGGAATATCAGTAAATAAGCTCTCAAAATTATTCCGTGAAACCATCACAATTTCAACTTCAGGATTTTGTTCTAAAAACTCGCGAAAAACCGGTACTGTCATAGCGACATCACCAAAAGCAGAAAAACGGTATGCTAAAATTCTGATCACAACTAAGATTTCAGTTGGTATGCGACTGCATAAAATTTGATTTGCTTGGTCATCGCCATCAGTCCATTGGCTCTGGAAGGCGATAAAAATTCCTGTAATCCGATTTCAGAAATAAATTCAAAATCAGAATCCAGAATTTCCTGAGTAGAATGACCACTGTAAATGCTTACCAGCAAAGAAACGATTCCTTTCGGAAGAATTCCGTCAGAATCGGCATTGAAAAATAGTTTCCCATCTTTAAATTCAGCATCAATCCACACCTTACTTTGGCAACCTTTGATTAGATTATCATCGGTTTTCTTGTCATCCGGAAGACCTTTCAGTTCTTTGCCCAAATCTATGATGTATTCATATTTCTGTTCCCAGTCTTCAAGAAACGCAAATTCGTCGATTATTTCCTGCTGATTTTCTTTAATGGTCATTTCTATACTTTCTTTCTGCAAAGATAATTAATTTAAAAAAGATAATTAAAAACAGATTTAGTACAAACAACTATTTAAAATAATTCTTGAAAGATTTAAATTTTGCTTTTTTTAAACACAAGGTTAAACAATGATTTTATGAATTTTTGAAAATATTATAAAGATAAATAAAGGCGCTTCGCTTATTTTTGAAATACAAGTTTTATAATTATCTAAATTTGTTTTACCTTGATAAGTGAAACGCCTTCGTTTAACTTTAAAACATAATTCATGTTAATAATCTTCGCTGACTTTGCGATAAAATCAAAGAGAAGCTTTTTTAAAAACATCCAGCAATTTCAACTCTTCATTTTCCCAACAAAGAATTTCGGACGCCTTTTTCAATTCTAATTGATAGTTTTTTCTTCCTTTATATAAAATTAAATTTATTGCTTTAGCTATATTTTCTGGTTGATGATTTTCGATAATTTCACCAACATCAAACTGTCTTTTAATATTCAGCATTTCCGGAAGCGGAGATAAAATTAAAGGAACGCAAGCCTGAATACAATCTAAAACCTTATTGGGAAGTGAAAACTCATAACTCTCACCACCATTTTCTTCGATACTCATTCCAACATCAGCAGTTAATGTAATTTTTCTTAAATCTTCCGGAAGTAATTTTCCTAAAAACTGGACTTTATCTTTGAGATTTTCTTTTAAAACCAAATCTTCATATTCTCTTTTCTTCGGACCATCGCCGGCAATTTGAAAAATAACATTTTCAAGATGATGCATTGCCAAAATGGCTTTATCAATTCCACGAAAAGGATTGATTGCACCTTGATACAAAAGTATTTTCGGATTGTTTTCGGGAATTTCTATTGAAAAATCAATTTTTCTTGGTGCATTTTGAACGACAACAGCCTCAATTCCATATTTATTCTGAAACCACTTTGCATAACTTCCACTTGCCGTAATCATGAATTTTAAATTCGGAACGATTTTATTCTGCAGATAACGCCATAATTTCTGAGACATTTTCCCCTGAACAGCCGGCATTTCAGAAAAAATTTCGTGACTGTCGAATATTAGTGGGATATTTAATTTTTTAGCTAAAAGATAATTAGGCAGCAAAGCATCCAAATCATTGGCATAAAGAATGGTGTTTTGATCTGCTTTTCCATAAAGTTCCCAGTAAAGCTTCCAGTTAAATTCAAAATAGGCAGTCTTTAAGGTTTTAGAAACAATATTTATTCTGGAAAAATTGTATGGACGAATCATTGCTTCTTCCCCACCCCAATTGTTACCAATCAGCTCAATTTCATATCCGTTTTCATGCAGTGTTTTGCAAACTTTTTCAATTCTTTGATCGGTGTAAAGGTTACTGAATGCGGAAGTTAGTATTTTTTTCTGAGCCATTATTTCTTCTTTGCAATCAGTAAATGATACATTTGCACAAAACAAATAATTCCGTTGGGAATAATAACCGGCCAAAGCACTCCACTGAAAATCCCGTAGATGACAAAGCAGAGACAACCTATACAATTGACAATCCTGATTTTGGTTAAATCTTTAAGAATGAAACTCAAAACGATGAAAACTGAAGCGGCATAGCCGATGTAATTGACAATCTCAGGACTCATGGGGAATATTTAAAGATAACAAACTTAGTCATTTTCAATAAGATAAAAAATATTTTTCTGCCATAAAGTCATTAATTGTTTTTTGGTAAAATATTTGTAATTTAGATATTGAATATAAAGCAATTCTGCTTTTATTCTAACGAGATATATTATGGATTATAAGTTTTCACAAGGTTTGAGCCAAGTGTTCAAGCAAAGCAAAAATGAAGCTAAAAGGCTGAAAAGTGAATTTCTTAATACAGAACATCTACTTTTAGGTATTATAAAAACAGAAAACTCTGCAAAAGAAATCCTTCAAGGGCTTAATGCCGATTTAACACAGATCAGAAGAAAAATTGAAACTTTAAATACAGCAAGTCTAAATCCTATTTCTGAGGAAGTCACTAATATTTCATTCACCAAAATGGCAGATCATTCCATTAAGCGTGCAGAATTAGAATGCAGACAATACAAAAGCAACGAGATTAATACCGTTCATTTGCTTTTGGGCATTTTATATAAATATGAAGACCCTACTTCAAGTATTTTAGGAGCTTACGATATTGATTATGAAGGAGTTTCAAGAGAATATCAAACAATGCTTAAAAATTCCGGACAGGCACCTCAAAATTCGGCTTACGATGATGATGATGACAGAGAAGAATTTGAGCAAATGAGAAAGCCTACAGGAAATTTGGGTTCTTCAAAAAGTAAAACTCCAACCTTAGATAATTTTGGTAGAGATCTTACTTCTTTGGCAAGAGACGGAAAATTAGATCCTGTAATCGGTCGTGAAAAAGAAATCGAAAGAGTTTCTCAGATTTTATCAAGAAGAAAGAAAAACAATCCGCTGTTGATTGGTGAGCCTGGCGTTGGTAAATCTGCCATCGCAGAAGGTTTGGCTTTAAGAATTCAACAGAAAAAAGTTTCTAGAGTTCTTTTTGGTAAAAGAGTAATCACTTTGGATTTAGCGAGTTTAGTTGCCGGAACAAAATACCGTGGTCAATTCGAAGAAAGAATGAAAGCCATTATGACGGAACTTGAAAAGAACCGTGATGTCATCTTATTCATTGACGAGCTACACACAATTGTTGGTGCGGGAAGTTCTACAGGAAGTTTAGATGCTTCCAATATGTTCAAACCGGCTTTAGCAAGAGGAGAAATTCAATGTATTGGTGCCACAACTTTAGATGAATACCGTCAGTATATTGAGAAAGATGGAGCTCTAGAAAGAAGATTCCAGAAAGTAATGGTGGAGCCAACTTCTATCGATGAAACGATTCAGATTCTGAATCAGATTAAAGATAAATATGAAGAGCATCACAATGTAGTTTATACTGAAGAAGCAATTTTAGCTTGTGTCAATTTGACATCAAGATACATTACAGACCGTTTTTTACCGGACAAAGCAATTGATGCGATGGATGAAGCGGGATCTCGTGTTTATATTAAAAACATGAAAGTTCCTACTGCCATTATCGATTTTGAAAAGAAAATTGAAGACATCAAAGAATTAAAGCAAAAAGCTGTAAAAGCTCAGGATTATCTGGAAGCAAGAAAGCTGAAGGATGAAGAAGAGCGTTTGCAAATGGAGTTGAATTCTGCTCAGGATCAGTGGGATAAAGATGTAAAAGAGAAAAAAGAAGTTGTATCTGAAGAAAGTGTTGCAGAAGTTGTTTCTATGATGAGCGGTGTTCCTGTAACCAAAGTTGGTAAAAATGAGCTTGATAAATTAGCCGGAATGGATAATAACCTGAACGGAAAAGTGATCGGACAAGAAGACGCTGTGAAAAAGGTAGTAAAAGCGATCCAAAGAAACAGAGCTGGTTTGAAAGATCCGAATAGACCTATCGGAACATTCATTTTCTTGGGAACAACCGGTGTTGGTAAAACTGAGCTGGCAAAAGTAATGGCGAGAGAACTCTTCGATTCTGACGAAGCACTGATCAGAATTGACATGAGTGAATATATGGAGAAATTCGCAGTTTCTAGATTAGTTGGTGCGCCTCCGGGATACGTTGGATACGAAGAAGGTGGACAATTAACAGAAGCGGTAAGAAGAAAACCTTATGCAGTTGTTCTTTTAGATGAAATTGAAAAAGCGCATCCTGATGTATTCAACATCTTGTTGCAAATCTTAGATGAAGGTCACGTAACTGATAGTTTAGGTAGAAAAATTGACTTTAGAAATACAATTATCATCCTTACTTCAAACATTGGAACACGAGACATCAAAGACTTTGGAGATGGTGTAGGATTTGGTACAAATGCTAAGAAATCTAATTCAGATTCAAGAACAAGAAGTACGATTGAAAATGCACTTAAAAAAGCATTTGCTCCTGAGTTCTTAAACAGAATTGACGATATCGTGATTTTCAATTCGCTTGAAAGAAATGACATCTCTAAAATCATCGATATTGAGTTGTCTAAACTATACTCTAGACTTGAAAAATTAGGTTACAAAGTAGATTTAACTGCCGAAGCCAAAGATTTCATCTCAGAAAAAGGTTGGGACAAAGATTTTGGTGCAAGACCATTGAAGAGAGCTATTCAGAAGTATATTGAAGATTTATTGGCAGAAATGTTGGTGAACAAACAATTAACTGAAGGCGAAACAGTAACTTTAGATGTAAATGAGGCTAAAGACGGATTAGAAGGAAAAACACAGAAGACTAAAAAGTCTGCTGAGAAATCTTCTCAATAATCAATTTTTTAAAATAAATAATGAAAGCATCGGGAAAATTCCCGGTGCTTTTTGTTTTTATAACAATACATTAGGATAATTCACAATTGTTTGTATTTTTGTATAAACCTTTAATAATCATAAAAATAATAAAATTGAATATGAAATCGAAAAGTCTATTCTTTATCTTATTTTCTTCGAGTCTGTTTGCCCAAAGTTTTAACTATGAAAGAGATTGGGCCACTTATTTCGGTGGAACTAATACCTATCTTACAGGAATTTATGAAGACAGCTCAGCCAATATCTCCGTAGATGTCGTCACTACATATTTAAATCCTACCGGAGGAAGTACTCCTGTTTCATATTATAATCAGTTTGTGACTTCTGGAAGTCAAACATATACAGGAAACGATCCTAATAACTTATATGGCAAATTTTCATCTTCAGGAAATCTCTTACAGGCAGAATATAAAATATCTTATTTGCCCACATCAAAACAAAACACTTATTTCAGAGATGATCTTGGAAACCGATATGATATGGAGAGTAATATTACAGCTTACACAGCACTTCCATCCGGAGTATGGCTACCTAACAATAACGAGCCAACTGATGTAATCCTTGCTAAATATGATATAAATAATAATCTCTTATGGAAAACCTACGTTCCCAGTACTGGAGAATTTTACAATTTTGAGGTCGACAGTGACGGAAATATTTATATCGCAGGTAATACAAAATGGCAGACCTTGGCAGATCCGGGTACTTTTCAACAGAATTTCAAGTATGTTTATGATGCTTCTGGGACACTTTTATCCAATACTTATATCGTAAAATTAAATCCTCAAGGTCAAAAAATTTGGGCAACTTACACTCCTTCCAGTTCAATAAACGGACTAACAGTTTATGAGAATAATCTTTACATTTTTGGAAATAATGACCTAAATACAACAGAAGCAACATTGTCATCCCCCAATACTTTTCAGATTGCAAAAGCAGGACAGTTTATTTCGAAAATTGACGGAATGACTGGGCAAAGAATATGGGGAACTTATTATGGTACACCAGGAAATACACTTGATGCAGGTCTTTCTGATATAAAAGCAGACCAAACAGGAGTATACGTAACAGGAATGACTTTTGGTGGGATGGGTAATATTTATTATGCCACAGAAGGAGCTTATAAATCTCAAACGAATGATGGTGCTGATATGTTTATTACGAAATTCAATCTTTCAGGGAACAGGGTTTGGAGTACCTACATAGGAACTGATGGCTATGATTCTTACAGTGGAGACAGAGGTCTCGATATAAAAAATGGTAAATTGCTTTTCACAGGATTACATCAGGGAAATTATAATATTTCAACCCCTGGAGCATTTGTCAGCACAAAACCTAACCCGAATAGTGAAGATCTGTTTTTTGGTATCCTGAATACCACTAATGGACATCCAGATTTTATTTCCTACTACGGAGGTACTGCTAATAATCCTTTGGCGGCTATTGATGCAAGGTGTAGTTTTTCAAAATCATCCAACGGATTTTATCTGTATGGAGCAACTTATCGAAACAATGGCTTTACATCAACAAATGGCTATCAGCAGGGAATTATTTATCCACCGGGAGTTACAGTGGGACGTTCTGGATACATTGCCAAATTCAATCCTAAATTTCTCTCTGTTTCTGAAGCAAATTCTTCCGAAGATTTTGTTCTTTACAACAATCCGAATAACGGAAATTTCAGTTTAAAAGGGGCTGTATTAAATAAAGAACCACATATTATCAGCATTAATGATATGTCCGGAAGATTAATTTATTCCAGAAACGTTCAAAAAAGCAAAGAAGAACATTTCAATCTTGAAGATCAACTTTCGAAAGGAAATTATATTCTATCAATAAAAAAAACAGATAAAACCTTAGTAAAAAGTTTCAAATTAATTATAAAATGATAAATCAAAAGCATCAGATTTTCTCTGATGCTTTTTTATATAAATCTTTTAAAGTCCCACAACAAAACCCACACTCGGAATCAGTCCGCCAGAAAAAACACTGCTGTTTTCTTTATACAGAACATTGTACATCAAACCAATCTGCATAAAAGAATTATTCCCGATTTGTTGCATATATCCACCTCCCAAATATAGTGCAGTCTCTTGCTGGTCGTCTTTGAAATCGTAATATTTGTCTTCATAATTAATGAAAAAATGTTGCAAATTTCCACTCACAAAGAAAGATCTTGCAAAATAATAATTCACAAAAGGGCCAAAACCAAACATGGTTGATTTATAAAAATCTGAAGTCTGCCAGGAAACGCTTCCGATTAAACCAGCTTCCAAATCATTTGTCAGCCGATATCCCACTCTGGGTGCAACCTGAAGATTAAAATAAGAATTGCTTCCGAAACCTACACCTAAACCACCACCGAAAGTCCATTTATTGGTTTCTGAACTTGGTGTTCCTATAGAAACTTGAGAAAATGACAATCCGGAAATCAGGATGAATGAAGAAATAAATAGTTTTTTCATATTAAATATTTTTTGCTTGGTGAACATTTAAATAACGATTTTGTGCTACTATCGTTTTTATCAATGTATAAAATTATCATTTTTTTTGTGAATAGGATTATCGTAATTTTGCCGCTCAACTAAGAACTCCCGTTAAGAGTTTCGTAAAATTGAAATAAATGAAAGTAGTAGTAGGCCTCTCCGGAGGTGTAGATTCGAGTGTTACAGCGTATTTGCTGCAACAGCAAGGGCATGAAGTGGTTGCTCTTTTTATGAGAAACTGGAATGATGCTTCAGTAACCTTAGAGGACGAATGTCCTTGGATTGAGGATAGTAATGACGCTTTGATGGTTGCTCAGAAACTGGGGATTCCTTTTCAGGTAATTGATATGAGCGAACTTTATAAAGAACGCATCGTTGATTATATGTTTGATGAGTATCAGAAAGGAAGAACTCCTAACCCTGACGTTTTGTGCAACAGAGAAGTGAAATTTGATGTTTTTATGAAAACGGCAATGTCTTTAGGTGCCGATAAAGTCGCAACAGGACATTACGCAAGAGTAGATTCTACTTTTGATGAAAACGGAAAGGAAATCTTCCATCTTTTGGCAGGAAAAGACAATAATAAAGATCAGTCCTATTTTCTTTGTCAGCTGAATCAAGATCAATTATCTAAAGCATTATTTCCGATTGGTGAACTAACGAAACCAGAAGTAAGAGAAATTGCCAAAGAAATAGGATTGGTAACGGCTGATAAAAAAGATTCTCAAGGACTTTGTTTCATCGGAAAAGTAAGCCTTCCACAATTTTTGCAACAACAATTAGTTCCAAAAGAGGGTGAAATTGTAGAAATTTTCAAAGATTCTCCGCTTTTTGCACAAGAAATACCAAGCTTTTCATCTAAGGAGGAAGAATTAGAATTTTTGAGTCAAAAAATCAATTATAAAAAATCTGACGGAAAAGTTATCGGAAAGCACCAAGGCGCCCAGTTTTTCACGATTGGACAAAGCAAAGGATTAGGAATCGGCGGACATAAAGAAAGCTGTTTTATCGTTTCGAGAGACATGGAAAACAATATTATTTTCGTGGGAGAAGGTCACAGCTTCCCAGGATTGCATAAAAAAGCTTTGAAAATTGATAATTCTGAGCTGCATTGGGTTCGTGAAGATTTAAGATTAAAAAATGGTGAATCTATGGAAGTGATGGCGAGATTCCGTTACAGACAAGAACTTCAAAAAGCTACAATTTATCAGTTTGAAAATAATTTTTTTGTAGAATTTGATAAGCCACAATCTGCAATAGCAGAAGGACAATTTGCCGCTTGGTACATTGATGATGAATTGATTGGAAGCGGGGTAATTTCGTAATGTAAAAGTTTTTTGTAACATATTTCAGATTGTGATACTTACTCAGTAAATAACAATTAAAAATATTTATTATGAAAACGACTTTAAAAAATCAGTACGCTTACGTAAACCAGGTTTTAATCGCTGTAGTTTCTGCAGTTTTAGGTTATAATCTTTATCAGGAAATTGTACATCCCGAAAATTCAAGATTAACAATAAGTATTATCTTGGTAGTATTAACTTATATTTTGGTTGAAAAATATGGTTATAAAACCAAGAAAGAAAAAGAGGAAAATTAAGACATTCCATTTAAAATATAAGAATCCCGAAACAAGTAGTTTCGGGATTTGTTTTTTTTTGAATTAAATTAATTTCACTTAATCTTATGGTTTAATTTAGATACATTAATAAACAGTATCACAATCAATTCTACAACTAAAATCATTATTAAAAAACCTACTGGTTTTCCTAGATATATTCCTTTTACCAGTTTTATAATTCCCAAAATGAAAATAGAAATCATGAAATAAAATGTGACTTCGGATATTTTTTCTTTTATTAATTTTAAAATAAAAATTGAAGCATAAAATCCTAGTAAAAGAATCAAATAGAATTTCAGAAATTCCTGACCCTTCAAAGAAATAGGATTGTAGGTCTGCTGTTCTGCGACAAGCCAAATCATACTTATTGCAAACGCTACTGAATGAAATATTAGTTTTTTCATAGCTATTTTTTTAACCACCACATCCTCCACAACCACCACATCCTCCTCCACAACCACCGCCGCCGCTGCAACTTGCTCCACCACCGCTACAGCCGCCGCCGTCAGAATTATTACCGTTTTTATCCTGATCTTTTGGAGCATTTGCATCTAAAATCATTGACAAAAAACTTATCAAGAGAAAAAAACCTATAATCGAACCTATTACGATTGCAACTGTATTAAGAGCATCATCAGAGCAAGAATACATCATCAATAAAAGGCCAATTAAACCAGCTATTCTCAATCTTTTGAACCATGATTTTGCAGGTTGAGCTTTTTTAATTGTATTATTCCAGATATCTTCTGGCGCATCCTGATTAAAAATTTCTTTGTAATTTTTTAAAGTCTCTGAAAACCAGTTTGTATGTTTCATTTTCTCATTCAATCCGCCTGTTGATGGATGGTGATGAAGTTTTTGCTGTAAAATATTCGGGCAAAATTCTTCCCAATAATTTTGAGTATAAATGAGATGCATATGCCAAACTTTATCTACAATATCACTCGGAGAAGCTCCATTAGGTAAAATGCAACAGAGATAAACAAATTTTTTATACTCTTCTATCGCTTTTTTAGTGAAAACTTCAGTCCAGTTTTCTTCTCGGGCAAGTTTTTTCGAAAAAGGAAAATCAACATTCGGAGCGTCTATTGAAAAACTTTGAATTCTGCTCCAAAGCAATTCATCTTTTAATAGCATTTTTGTTTCCATTGTTTTAACTTTTATTTCTATTCAAATATGGTTTTGATTTAAAATATAAAAGTCTTGTAATAGTCTTTTTTAGTTTTAAAATAATCTTAAATTAGTCTTATAAAAAATTAAATCATGAAAAAAGAAGATATTCTGCATTTGGAAAAATTAATGAACTTTTTAAGTTTGCATTTTTTAAAGAAAAACCATTGGGAAGATGTTTCGAAAACCGAGTGGTCATACATTGTGGCTGAATTAAATGATTTAATTATTAGTGAGAATTCTGAGAAAAACATAAAGAAAAGTCCAGATTTACTGGGTTCAAATTATTTATATGAACATTTGATCATCAATAAATTAAAGAAATATTCTCAAAACGAAAATTCTGTTTTAAGCAAACCCAATTTGGCAAAATTGAGTATGATTGTCAAAGTTTTAGGTTATTCTAATTATATTGATTTTATTAACTCAAATACAGAAGCATTCAATTTCAATGACCTGAAAATTGATATGAATAATGTGAAACAGAATACCTCATTACTCGACAAACTGGTAGGTTGTTGGTATTCTTACAATAGAAATCTTCCTGAAAACCCTTTACAGGCAAAAGATGACCGAATTTGGCGTTCCGCAATGGAAATCTACAAGTCTGAAACTTCGGGTGAATATTTCATCGAGAGAAGTGGTGGAGACCATCACAAATATTTCGGAAAATTAACCTCTTATTCTGATTATGTCTTCATTATTATGAATAGTAATACCTTCATTCGCCAGCGACATTTTATTTCAAGGATAAAAGATAGTAAAGAAAAACTGAAAAATCCAGATTATAAGCTCCATGAGTTGCATTTTATAAGTACCTGTATTAGTTTTAATCAAGAACCGATTGCTCTCTTTGAAATCTTTCAAAAAGCAGATAGAAAAACTTTTATTTCCGATTCTTTAAGCTTTCCAATACATAGTGAAGAGATCCCAAAATCTATTGTGCAACAGCTTGAAAGTACAGAATCTAACAGAATTGATTACAGGTAGTCGAGCTATTTTTATGATCGTTAATTGCTGGAGTGAATTTTGAGTCTTTGCACTATTATCTCTGTTCAAAATTAGCTAACCAACCAGTCTTTAAAATCTTTTACCCTTTCACGGCTTACTGTAATTTCTTCTTTTGGCTGAAAGTTGAGTTCCACTTTATAATTGGGTGAAGTATGAATATTTTTGATGTAATCTGAATTGATAATAAACTGCCTGTTGACACGGAAAAACTTCTTATCATCAAGCACATCCGTCAATTCATCTAATGTAAATTCTGAAGGATAAACCCGATCCTGAGTTTGTAGATAAACAATTTTATTTTCACTGAAAAAACAGCTGATTTCCGGGGTCTGTACAATTTTAAGATTATAACCGATCTTCACCAAAATTCTTGACAGGGTTGTTTTTTCTTTTTTAATTAATTGCTTAATTTCTTGTGAATTAACCGATTGATCTGAAGGAATAAATGATTTAAATTTTTCAATCGCTCCGGCAAGATCTTCTTCCATAATGGGTTTCAAAAGATAATCAATGCTGTTGAGCTTAAATGCCTTCAACGTATATTGATCAAAAGCCGTGGTATAAATGATGAAAGCTTTGGTGGAAATTTTCTCAAAAATATCAAACGAAAGTCCGTCACCTAAAACAATATCAGAAAAAATAAGCTGCGGATGTTCATTTTCGGAGAACCATTGCACGGCATCTTCCACAGATTCTAGATTGGCAACCAATTGTAATTCAGGAAAAAGACTCAACATTCTTTCTAACTTTCTTGCAGCAGGTTTTTCGTCTTCTATGATGACCGTTTTAATCATTGAGTGGGGTTTTAGTTTTTAAATATGAAATAAAAATAATTAAATCTTTTCGGTTTCTAAAAATTAATTGTTTTTTTCGTCTTGCTGAGTTCTTCTTCTAATACTTTGTTCTCCCATTCTGTATTTAAAACAAATAGTTTCACTGCTTTTACGGTTAAAATAATTCCCCAAACCGTCAGGATGATTGATCCGCTAAATATTGATTGAGATAAATCGCCAGTTTTCATAAACCTCCTGAAGAATATGATCAAGGCTACAATCCCAAACCACATACAGTTTTTATAGAATGATTTCAGGTCTTTTACTCTTTGTTGTGCGCTGTTATAATTCATTTTATTAAGTTTTTGAAGTTTATTAATTAAAGTGATTTTGAATTTCTTCTCTCCTCCTCAATCAATTGTTGTATTTTTTTCTCTTCCCAGTTTTTCCCAATTCCGAAAGTACCTACTGCATGAATTATAATGCCTAGCCCCCAACCTAACATTGGCCAATAAAACCACAAATGTTCAGGTGAAGTCAAAAGATTAAGAATCAATAAAAACGGAATGACCAGACAATAAGAAGTCAGATTGCCATAAAATCCTTTCAGATCTTTTACTCTTTTTGCTGCCTTTTCGTATGCTAAATTTTCTTTATTGAATGATAAATTTTCCATGATGTTTTGTTTTAATAATTAGTATTTGTTTGTTTTCTTGAGTCAAATTTAGTTCAAGAAACGGTTTCACTTCAACTTTATATAACCGAACGGTAGATTTTTGAGGCTGAACAGCAGAAATCCCGACTCAACTGAAATCGGGATTAATTAATTTGTCTTAAAATCGTTTTATTTGTTTTTATCCATCAGCTCTTTGATTTTTTTTTCTTCCCAGTCACTACCAAGAATCATTGTTGGCAAGAAAATGCTCAATCCATGTGCAGCCAAACCAATCCCCCACAACAGAGGAAGCTTCAATAAATCCCATTCCCAATACTTTTCTCCCGGATCCAAATCGAGTGCTTTTGCACCAATGATAAAAATATTAACGAAAAAATACACCATTGCATGTATATAAAATCCTTTGATTTTTTTCACTCTTCTTTCCGCCTCACGATAACGGATGTGGTTTTTGCTAGAATTTTCCATGTCTGTTTTGTTTGTCTAAAATTTCTTTTATTTTTCTCTCTTCCCAGTTTCTTCCAATTGCAAAAGCACCCATTCCGTGTGCTGCCAAACCTATTCCCCAACCTAACATTGGCCAGAGAAACCAAAGATTTTTTGGCGAGGTTATTAAATTCATAATCGCTAAAAACGGAATAATGATGCAATAAGCAATCAGGTTTCCGTAAAAACTTTTTATTTCTTTCATTCTCTTTTTTGCCCTGTCGTAAGCCTGCACATCTTCATCAACTAAATTACTAACAACATTTGGCTTATAATTGAGCACCGGAAGTTTTACTTTAAAATAATCCTCAGATTTTTCTATGAAAACATTTTTATCGGTAAGCAAAGAATATCGCTGTACAATATTCGCCAAACCAATTCCTGCACTTTCTTTCATCTGCTCACGAACCTGCAGATTATTTTCGATGCATAACGTGTCTCCTTCTGTAAAAATCCTTATTAATAACGGTTTTGAAGATGTTGCTAAATTATGTTTGATACAGTTTTCTAAAAGCAATTGCAAAGAAAGCGGAACGACAAATCTTCGCAAATCTTCATCTTTTACATCAAAAATAAAATTGACACTGTCCTCAAATCTTGTTTTCAGCAAGTCACAATAGGTTTTTGCGAATTCTATTTCGTCTTCGATGGTCACCAGTTCTTTATCTTTCTGCTCGAGAACGTATCTGTAAATTTTTGACATTGAAGCAGTAAATTTCTGCGCCTGAATTGGGTTTTCATCAATTAATGAACTCAAAACATTCAATGAATTAAAAAGAAAATGGGGATCAAGCTGGTTTTTTAAGCTTTCAAACTGCGCATTGGCAGATTTTGCGATAAGCTTCTGCTCTACAACTTCTTTTCTTGAAGTTTTGCTTAGCTCAGACATGAAACTTTTGGCATGAAGAAATGCAGAAATCAGCAAGGCAATATTAATCATAAACCAATTTCTGAAATTGAAATCGCCACCAAAAAACTGATTAGTTGTTGCTACTTTCTGAATAATCACGAAATTGATATAATTACACAGGTAAACGAGCACAAAATTGGCAATCAGAATGGAAATAACACTTAAAATAGCTCTCTTGTTAGTGTTTTCAGACCAGGGAAACTTTTTATTTAGAAACTCATTAATAATGCCATTTCCTACACCAATAACAAATGAATACATCGCCGAAATTAAAAAAGTAATTGCAAAATTCTCAAACGTCATTTTCTGATTAAAGAAAAAGAAGAAGAAAAGCGCTGTTGCCAGCGAAATCCAAAGTAATATGATAAAATCTTTACGTTTCATGATGTAATTTTCTGATTCAAAAATAAATCAAATTATCTGCAGCAAAAATTATTTGTTCCCGAACGGTTGATTTTGTTTTCTGAACTGAAAAAACCTTCCACAATAGAAGGTTTTCAGGTTAATTTTATTTGAATTATTTTGTGGGTGAAGCTCCCAATCCTATAAAATACTCGGCCTCTCCTTTTCCCCAATCCGGACTCAAATTTGTTTTTGATTTAAACGAATTGAATTTTTCCAAAGCAGTTTTAAACATTTCCATTCCTCTTATTTTGCTTCCTCCGTATTGTTCCGGCGTAAAATAAATATCTTCCGCTTTTATAAGTGTTACTCTCGGATTATTCGGATCAAATTTTTCAGCTTTATTAAGTTCTTCCTGAGCTTTCATTCCAAAAGTCATATATCTTTCCTGAGGATTGACCATCATTTTTAAAGAATAAACCATTTTTTGAAGCAAATGAATTTCAGAATTTTCTTTTTCAACACTTTCTGCAGCGTCAATAAATTTTTGCGCCTGATCTGCAACAGCATCCAATTCCTGCATTTTTCCCTCTCTCATCAATACTCTTCCTTTTTGGATGTAAGAAAAAGCAGCATAATAATTCGGTAGCCATTTTGTAGTTTCCTTATCGGCAATTCTCTGAAAATCGTTGGCTAAAACCTGGAAGTCTTCTGGTGTTTTACAGGTTTCGATTTTAGCGATTTTTTCTGTCATTATTTTTTCATAATTAGCTTGAGCAAAAGATAATAAACTCATACAAGCTAAAGCAAAACTTAAAATGTATTTTTTCATAATTTCTAAATTGTTTAATGTTATTTTTTTATTTAACGTGAATTCAGGATAAGGATTATTTTAAATTATTGGTTATTTGAATTTTAGTTTCTATCGCAAAGGCTAACAAAGTTTTTTTAGTATTTCGTTGTTAAGTGGAACGCCGTTGTTTAACTTTAAATATTGAAAAACGTACTATTAAACCTCTTTGTTTGACTTTGCGCTTTAAAAAATTAAAGGTTATTATTAATCGCATCCTGAGTTTTATCAACTCCGAAACTGATAAACATTCCCACAAAAACAAAAGTATTTACGGGTGGAACGACTGTCGAACTTCTGCTTCCATTTTGTGAAAAATTGTATCCGTAAACATTTTTGGTTCCTAAAACATTTGAAATACTTAAAACGAAAATAGTAAATGCTTTAGCATCTTTTTTGCCAATATTCGGAAGATAATTAAAGCTTAAATTCAATGCATTGTAATCTTTCAGTCTCCCTTCATTTCTTATGATATTTTCATCATTTTGTGTAACGATGTCGTAATAAGGTCGTCCTTTTGCATAAGTGTACGACAGATTAACACCTGTTTTCCATTCGGGGATAAATCTTTTGGCAATAAGGGAAATCGTATGTTCTGCAGCGAAATTCGGTTTTAAGCTCACAGGATAATTCAGAAAATCTCTTTTGGAATCAAGAAATGAATAGCTGACCCAATAATCTATGTTCTCAAATGTTTTTTTATCTCTCCAGAATAACTCCAACCCTTTTGCAAAACCATTCCCGTTATTGTTAAAAGCCGTTTGTACCTGTTGATTTTGATCTGCATTCGGAACAATATTTTGAGTTTTTATCAGTTCATCATATTTTTTATAAAATGCTTCAAATCTCAAACTCCTTCCTTCCATTGATCGCTGAACCTGAAAAATAAAGTGTTGCGATTGTTGAAAATCTAATTGAGCAGATGAATTAATGTATTTACTTTCAGGGTTTTGAAAGAACAATCCGTAAGCGAAAGAGGTTGTCCAGTCTTTTGCTAAACGATAAGCCAAAGCAAAACGTGGTGCAATATTAGTTTTATTCAGATAAGAAGAGTTTTCTCCTCTCACGCCAATCTTGGCAGAAAAGTGATTGCTGAAACCTAAATCTGTTTCCACAAAAGCAGAAGAAATCAAATCCCGATAATTTTTATTGACTTCTCCGAAATTTAGTTTTTCATTGGCATAGTTTAATTCAAATCCACCTCGCAAAGCACTTATTTTATTGATTTTTCTGTCGATAACTGCTTTAAAGTTGATATAATTTCCGTCATTTAATAATTCTGTTCTTTCCGATTCGACTCGGTTGGTTTCTGTAGAAAAATTTAAATCTGACTGATTGTAAGAATACGAAGCACTTGTATTGAAAAGATACTTCCCGAATTTTTGCTTGAAAGACAAGTTATGGTAGGTATTTTCACCTTTTAATCTCACCAAAAATCGTATCCGGACTCTAAACTTTCGGTTTTTACGCCCATTTTATTCGTGTCAAACATTCCATAGTATTTTAAAAATCCACCGGATTTTGTTTTGATTCTAAAATTCGCATCGCCATTAAAACCTCGTGGAGCATCAATAAAGTCGGTATTAAAATTAAAAACATCCTGCATCAAACCTAAGTTTGAATATCCTAAAGTCGCACCATAAGAATGATCTTTATTTTCACTTAATTTCTGAAAGCCTCCATTTAAAAATATCGGCGAAACACCAAAATCATAAGAGCTTTGGTCGGGAAGATCTACACTCTCTAACATCAAAGCTCCGGAAAGAGCTTGTCCGTACAGAGCGGAATACCCACCGCTCGAAAAAATATTTCCTTTGAAAAGAGACGTATTGAAACGGTCTCTTCCTGCAATTCCGGGAACTGAACTTGAAAAATAATTATTGATTAAGCTTCCGTCCATGAAAATTTTGGTTTCCGTTCCTGTTCCTCCACGAACAAATAATCCCTCAGTTTCACCTACTTTCTGTACTCCGGGAAGATAATTTAGAGCGGAAGAGATTTGTCCGTCTGCACCAGCTGTTGTGTAAATGTCAATCGGCGTCAATAAAGCGGTTGCTCTTTTTCTGTCACTTGCTTCGATAGAACCTGCAGAAATCACAACTGCATCGATTTCATTGATTTGCTCTTTTAATTCAGCATTTACAGAAATATCTTTATTCTCAATTAAAATAGGTTTTTGAATTTCATTGTATTTCGGATGAACAAAAGTCAGTATATGATTTCCTTTTTCAGAAGTTTCGAATGAGAAACTTCCGTCTGAATCTGTTGTTGCACCGTCATAAGTGTCTTTTAAAGTCACATTAATCTGGCTTATTCCTTTGTTTTTAAAAGTCACTTTTCCTGTAATTTTTGTCTGAGAAAAACTCAGAGCAAATAAGAAAAAAGAGATGAGAAATAATAGTTTTGTTTTCATAGCTGTATTAATTCGAATCAAAAATATGATGAATTTTTATTGTTCTGAATTTTTTGTTGCTGAGCTGTAGAATTTGGAAACTGAATCGCTTTTTTTCGTTTTTAATCTAAAACAGTTCTAAAAATTTCATTAAAAAAAGAGGTCAAAAATTATTGAATTTTAACCTCTTTTATCCAAAATAAAGAACGTTTATAAGAATTACTCTATCAATTTATTGGAATACAAAAATCTACCAGCATTTTACCTTCAGGATGTTCTTTAAAATTTGAATGATAAATTTCAAAAGGAAATGCTTTTCTGGTTGTATAGCCGTTTTCTTTCATCCATAAAAATAACGACACCCAAGATTGCTCAAATTCGGCAAGTGTTAATTCACCACTTCCAACGATAAATTTTCCGGCTTCCAGCATTTCAGGAAAGATTTCACCATCCTGTTTTTCTAATGGCTTATCTAAGAGCATGCAGGCATGAATTCTCACTTTATCTGCTGTTGTCACTTTAAAACTATCATGATAAACAGAAATCATTTTTAGATTTTCTCGGGGAAATAACTGCTTTTCTTTTGCCCAATCGATGAGAAGATTAAAAGAAGATTCTACATTTGCAATACCAAGGCTCATTACAGCTGCCAAATTCATTTCTGGAAGATCTGTTACTTTAATTTTTAAATTCATTGTTGACCAGTTTAATAGGTTTTTTATATTGCAAATGTATTGGTCGAAAACCGTATCTACTTGTCCGTTCTTGCGATGTATCTGAGAGATTGTATGGAATTTTTCCGGACTGAGTTTTCTAAATTCTGAAGGAGATTTTCCGTAATATTTTTTAAAAGCTTTACTAAAATCTGAATGGCTGGAGAATCCTAAATTCAGATAAATATCTTTTACCGATAAGTTCTTTCTCAATGAAAGATAGAATGCACTTTTTTCTATTCTTTTTCTAAAAATATAGTTCTGCAAAGTTTCTCCAATGATCATCTTGAAAATTCTGTGAAAATGAAACGGTGAATAGGCCGCAATTTCCGCAACTTTTTCTAAACTTAGTTCGGTATCAAGATTGTTATCTATATACTGAATGATTTTTACCATTCTTTTTTTATACTCTTTCAAGACAAAATTTTTGTAAAGGTATTAAGATAATGTAAGGGCGATTTGTCTTTTATTGCTAATTACAGTAAACAATTTCAAATCATAAACGATTCTGAAATTGTTTATTAAATTTAAGATTACAACATTTAAATATTAATATATGAAACTACAAACATTAACATTATTAGCTAGTTGCGCTTTATTTGCAGCAGCATGCAGTTCTAGTAAAACCTATAACGTTCTGGCAAAAAGCGGAACCGAAACCGGCGGAACAGCAAAATTTACTCAAAACGGTAATGAAGTGGTTATGGATTTGGAAGTAACTCATCTTACACCGGGAATTCATGCAGTACATATTCATGAAAAAGGTGATTGCTCTGCTCCGGACGCAACTTCTGCAGGAGGACACTGGAATCCTGGAAAAAATGACCACGGAAAATGGGGATCTGAGCATTTCCATATGGGAGATATCGGAAATCTGGAAGCCGGTGCAGACGGAAAAGCAAAACTGACTTTTAAAACCGATAAATGGTGTCTAGATTGCGTAGACGAGTCTAAAAATATCATCGGAAAAGGAATCATCATTCATGCCGATAAAGACGACTTTATGACACAACCTACAGGAAATGCAGGCGGAAGAGTGGGCTGTATAGAAATTAAATAACCTCCTCTATTCTTTGTATTAAAAAAGCGGCGCTAATCTTCGATTAGCGCCGCTTTTTAATATTATCTTAAGCTTTAGCCTTCATATCTGCAACGATATTCATCGCTTCCTGAAGGTAAGAATCTTTTCTAAGGTTTTTGATCCACATTTCAGACTTCTTCTTGAAAACCTCATCCTTCTTCTCTCTTTCGATTTCTGCAGGATACATTTCAAATTTTAATCCGTTGTCAAATTTTGTCAGTTTTTTAAACTTTTCAATTTGAGATTTTCTGTGCTTCATCAAATCATTAAATTTATTGATATTTAATGTAATGGTTTCTTCTTTATCTAATTGCTCTCTCCACTGAGCAGATTCCATCAACAATTGGTAGTTTGCATTTTTTGCCATTCTGTCGTTACTTGCTTTTTCTAAAACTTTCACATCAAAATAACTAAGCTTTTGGAAAGAAGCACCCGGAATTTTATCCCAAGCTAAAGCAAAATCATCATATCTTTCACCAATTTCTGCATAGGTAAAGAAGTCTTTCATCTGAATATCAGAAACAATCCCTTTTCTCTGATTAGATTCTCCGGTAATTCTGTAGAATTTCTGAATTGTCAGTTTTAAAGATCCGAAATCGTCTTCACTATTTAAGAATCTGTTCAGGTCTACGAAAGTCTGTACCGTTCCTTTACCATAAGATTGAGGTGAACCTACAATAATTGCTCTTCCATAATCCTGCATTACACCCGCCAAAATCTCTGAAGCAGAAGCTGAGATCTCATTCTGCATAATCACCAAAGGACCAGTCCAAATTGGTGCTTCCTGCTTGTTTTTTAAGGTTTGGATCTTTCCATTTCCGTCTTTTACCTGAACGTAAGGACCTGCATTCATAAACAATCCCATGATGTCACCAACCTCAGTTAAAGAACCACCACCATTATTTCTAAGATCTAAAACGATTCCTTCAATATTCTGAGCTTTCAGCTTGATAATTTCGTTTTTGATGTCATCAGAAGCATTTCTTCCTTTTTCATCTTCAAAATCTGCATTAAAGCTTGGAAGATTGATAAATCCGTATTTTTTTCCGTTTGGAGAATTTACAATAATACTTTTCGCAAAAGTGTCTTCAATAGCCACTTCTTCACGAATCATTGTTACTTCTACAATCGTTTTATCTTTTTTCTGAACCGTCAAAGTAACCGGAGTTCCTTTTTCACCTCTGATTAATCGTACCGCTTCGTCAGAAAGCATTCCCACAACGTTTACGTGGTCTTCTTTCGGTTTAGATTTTACTTTTAAGATTTTGTCACCTTCTGAAAGCTTTTTAGATTTCCAAGCCGGAGCACCGATCGTTAATGCACCTAAATAAAGATTTCCTTTTTTCTCCTGAATAATGGCTCCGATTCCGATAACTTTTCCTTTAAACTGAGTATCAAAATCTTCTTTGTCTTTTGGAGAATAATAGTTGGTATGTGGGTCAAAAACTTCTGTGTAAGCATTCATATACACCGAAAACCAATCCATTTTCTTTCTTTTTTTGAATCTTGTAAAAGTTTCTTTTACCAAATCTTTCACCTCATCAGTTGCTTTCGTCAACTTTTGCTGAGGGCTAAGAATTTCAAGTTTGATGGTATCTTTCAGCTTAAATTTCTGTACAGAATCTTTCTTTTCTTTCTGAGCTTCTTCTTTGCTGTTCATCGATTCAATTTCCTGAAGGATATTGTATTTGATGAATTTTTTCCACTCATTATATTGTTCTTTTTGATCTGCAGGAACTTTTTTTAATTTAAATTCCAAAGTAAGCGTTTCATCTTCTTCCAAATTAATCGGCTTGCTGAAAATTTCCTGAGTAATCTTATCAATTTCATCTACTCTTTGGTACAATCTGTCAATTGTAAGCTTATAAAACTGTAGATCTCCCTGATTAATATAATCGTCAAGCTTTGTTTCATGCTTGGCAAATTCGTTCATATCAGACTGCAGAAAATATCTTTTCCCCGAATCAATCATTTCAAAATAATGCTTGTAAACATCTTTTGAATAGGCATCGTTAATCGGTTTTGGGCTGTAGTGTAAGTAAGAAAGAGTATTTTTAACACTCACCATTATCGTCTGCATTTTCTCATCGTCATTTTTTGGCGAGTTGAAACAAAACATAAGACTTGTTAATGGAATAAAGAGTAGAAATTTATTTAGCTTAAAATTTTTCCACATAAATCTGTAATATATTTTTATTAAATTCTTTTAAATCATCCAATAAGTAGCATTTATTAAATGACTGTTACAAACTATCAAATTTAATACCTTATTTACAATTATCAATTAGTTTTAAGTAATTTTGTTAAAATTAAATTTTTATGGAAAAACCACTTATTCTGGTAACAAATGACGATGGTATTACTGCTCCGGGTATCAGAAATCTTGTAGAATTTATGAATGAAATAGGGGAAGTAATTGTGGTTGCTCCCAACTCTCCACAAAGCGGAAAAGGTCACGCAATCACGATAAACTCTACATTAAGCTATGAAGAAGTACAGCTTGAAGGTCCACAAACCGATTATTCTTGCAGCGGAACCCCAGTTGACTGTGTGAAAATGGCTTTGGATAAAATACTTCCCAGAAGACCAGATATTGTGGTATCGGGAATCAATCATGGTGCAAACTCTTCTATCAATGTAATTTATTCGGGAACGATGTCTGCAGCTGTAGAAGGCGGTGTAGAAGGTCTGCCTTCGATAGGATTTTCACTTTTAGATTTCAGTTGGGAAGCAGATTTTACGCAGGCAAAAGAATATATTCAGGAAATTGTAAGAAAAACTTTAGAAAACCCAATGCCTAAAGGAGTTGTGCTTAATGTAAACATTCCTAAGCTTTTGAAAGAAGAAATAAAAGGGGTGAAAATCTGCAAACAGGCTCATGCAAAATGGGAGGAAAGCTTTGATGAAAGAATTAACCCTCACGGTAAAAAATATTACTGGCTTACCGGATATTTCAACAATATGGACGAATCTGAAGACGCAGACGAAACAGCTTTGGCAAACGGATATATCTCAATAGTTCCGGTGAAGTTTGATATGACCGCTTATGAATATATGAACACCCTTCGTGAAGTAATGGATTTTAAATAATGTACGAAAAATTAGATAACCCTGTATATCATTCACTTAATGAATATCATGAAAAGTTTTGCTTAAACTTTGGAGATTCTAAGTTTTATAATCCTGAAGTCGCAGCTTTTGGAGGCTCATTAAACGTTGCAAAAGAAAATGATATCACAGACTATGCAAAGATCTGTGATGACTTTCTTATTTTCGGAGCGAAACCTGAATTAGGTGAATTTAAAACAGAAATGTCACAGCTTGTTTGTGATCAATACGTTTTGGAAAACAAAATCGAGCTTGATTATACTGAAGAAATTATTGAGCTTCAAGATGAAAACCATGAAGAATTATTGTCTTTTGTTAAAAAGTTTTATCCGCATTATTTCAAAAGCAGAACTCCAGAATTAGGAAGATATTTTGGTATTTTTAAAGATGACAAACTTGTTGCTGTAACTGGTCAGAGAATGCAGATGAATGACATGACAGAAGTAAGTGCCGTCATTACAGACACAGATTATCTGGGAAAAGGTTTAGCAAAACAATTGGTCGCATTTGTATCCAATACAATATTCAAAGATGGCAAAACACCTTTCCTCCATGTTGCTGAAAATAATCTCGGAGCAAAGAAACTTTACGAAAAACTAGGTTATGATTTGAGAGGTAAAATAAATTTATGGGGTGTAAAAAGATAGCTTTACACCCTATTTTATTTAAAACAAAACTTTATCCTCTTTCCTCAGTTCTTCCAGATATTTAATTTTATCATCACGGTAAAATAAATTCATCGTCTCAAAAGGGATCATTTTTAAATCTTTATTGACAATATGAACGCAGGATTTTTTTACAGCACGCACATCAAAATCATGGGCATCCATAAAATTCATGATAATGATTCTGAACAGATTATCATAATCTAAATTCGGAGCCGAAACTTCTGGAAGACAACACAGTAATTGGTTTACTTTAGGCTGTACTTTATCAACAGAAATTCCTGTGCTGAAAATATCTAAAAGTTGCATCTGCAAACCTTCGTCCTGTTCATAAACGATGGTGTTTTTGGTTTCATTATTCAATAAATCAGCAGGATTGATATATCGTGTCAAAGGAATCGTTTCTCCTTCCAGTTTCAAAATATACCCCATTGCCAACGCATCCGGATTACATGGAACAGGAATAATATCATCTCCGTTCAAAAGTGGGAACTGGTTTAAAATTTCCTGTCGTACTTCCGTCAATGTAATTTTCTCGTGTGCAGAATCTTCTCTGTTTCTTCCGGCAACTTCTACGGGCTGAAAAGTGATTCCGCGGACGCATTTCTGTTTTAAAGCAAAATCAATTAATTTTCCAATCTCATCAATATTTTTCCCTTTTTGTAAGACAATAACCAGTGTTGTAGAAAGGTTTAAAGCATTTAATTTTTCTAAAGCTTTCATTCGAACATTCGTAAGATCTTTTCCTCTGAAATCTTCTAAAACTTCAGGTTTAAAAGAATCAAACTGAAGGTAAATTTCAAATTCCGGAGCATATGTTGCCAATTTTTCAGCAAAACCGGGATCATTTGCAATACGGATTCCGTTGGTATTAAGCATTAAATGTTTAATAGGTTTCGACTTGGCAATATCCATAATTTTAAAAAACTCAGGATGAATGGTCGGTTCTCCTCCACTAATTTGTACAACATCTGGTTCGCCCTCATTTTTGACGATAACATCAAACATTGCTTCTATTTCTTCTAAACTTCTGTGGCTTCCGTAATGTGGCGAAGACATCGCATAACAAGTAGGACACGTCAGATTACAACGATCTGTAACTTCTACAATCGAAAGACAGCTGTGTTGTTCATGATCAACACACAAACCACAATCGTAAGGACAGCCATATTCTACATCGGTTCCAAAATGAACAGGCATTTCTGATGCTTTATTGTAATTTCTTATGTTTTTATAATATTGAACGTCAGAAGCTATCATTGTCTTAAAAAAACCATGATCCGGACATCTTTTTGTCATAAAAACAGATTCATCTTCAATGATGATTTTCGCACCTACCCTTTTCAGGCATTCCGGGCAAAGACTGATTGTATAGTCGTAATAAGTATAATTTCTTACCGGCATAATATTCAATGTATTACATTCCTCCACATACAAAACCACTGATCAAGCCACAGATTAGCAATGAAATCAACATGGTCTGCCAAAACTGTTTCTGAGTAAATTTTTTATCATTATTCCATTCGTAAATTACCTTTGCAATTCCCGAAATAACGAGTGAAACCACCAAAGAAATAACGATAATTATTCCTATGATCATTGCGACTAATCCGCCTAGACCGCCAACTTCTAGAAACGTGAGGATTTTCATGTTTTAATATTTTGATGTTTTAATCTTATAAATGTAATAAATAATCACCGAAAGACATACCAATTGAATTGTTCCCAAATTTCCGATAATGTCAATTTTAGGTTTAATAAAATCTAAAAAGAGCCTGAAACTAAAGTAACTCAACATAAAAAGCTGAAAAATAAAGCCTGAAGAATATTTCTCTTTGTTTTCAACGGTTTTTAAAACAATCCACAAAAGCAATAAAAAAACTATTTCATACAATGCAACAGGATGCCTTAAATATTCATCACCAAGATGCATTCCGAAAATTGAAGTTGTTGGCAAACCATATGTTTCTTCGTGTACTCCAGTGAGAAAACAGCCTATTCTTCCGATAATCATCGCTAAAATTAAAGGATAAACAATCAAATCGCCGGTGCTTTCTTTATGACCGACTATTTTTTTTGCTAATTCTACCCCGATAAGTCCAAAAGCTAAGCCTCCAACGATGGTATTATTGGTCCAAAATCTTTTAAAATTGAAATCATTAAATAAAACATACGGATTCTCCAGATTTCCAATGAGTTTTGAGCCCAATAATGCGCCGGCTGTAGCACCGATAAGAACTGCAGCAGAAGTATTGAAAGACAGTTTTTCTTTTGATTTTCGTTTCAAATAAAAATAAAAACGCATCCCAATGAAAATCCCAACGGTTTCAAACACAGGATGCGCAAGAATCGTTTTACCAAAAATATGAAATGTAACAGGGAAATCCATCAAATCAAAAGTAGTATATTTAAGATAAATTTCTAATTTTAATTTTTAAACAATCATTAAATAGATCAAAATGCGAATAGAAAATGATATAAAGCTTGGTTTTAAAGACGTGATGTTCAGACCAAAACGTTCTACCCTAAAATCTCGTTCAGAAGTGGACTTAAACCGTGAATTTACCTTTCTTCACACTCAAAAAAAATGGAAAGGAACTCCCATTATCGCTGCCAACATGGATACGGTGGGAACATTTGAAATGGCCATTGAGCTTTCCAAAGAAAAAATAATTACTGCCATTCATAAACATTACACTGTCGAAGAATGGAGCCAATTTCTCAATAACCAAAACGAAAGTATTTACCAATACATCGCCTTAAGTACAGGAACCGGAAAAGCAGATGAAGAAAAAATAAAAATCATTATCGAAAACCATCCAAAAATCGAATTTCTTTGCATCGATGTAGCCAATGGCTATTCTGAGCATTTTGTGCAATTTGTGAAGAGAGCAAGAGCCAATTTTCCCGATAAAATTATTATTGCGGGCAATGTGGTAACCGGAGAAATGGTTGAAGAACTTCTTTTGGCAGGTGCAGATATCATTAAAGTTGGTATTGGCCCCGGATCGGTGTGTACAACAAGGGTAAAAACCGGTGTTGGTTATCCACAACTATCGGCAATTATTGAAAGTTCTGATGCTGCACATGGTTTAAAGGGACATATTATTGCAGACGGAGGTTGCAAAGTTCCGGGTGATGTTGCCAAAGCTTTTGGGGGCGGAGCAGATTTCGTCATGCTTGGAGGGATGTTTGCCGGTCATGATGAAAGCGGTGGTGAAATGGTGGAAGAAAACGGTAAAAAATTCAAACTATTTTACGGAATGAGCTCAAAGACAGCAATGGATAAACACTCCGGTGGCGTTGCAGAATACAGAGCTTCGGAAGGCAAAACAGTAAAAGTTCCCTACAAAGGTATGGTGTTGGAAACGGTAAAAGATATTTTAGGAGGGGTGCGTTCTACCTGTACTTATGTTGGTGCATCTACCCTGAAAGAATTGTCTAAAAGAACCACTTTTATAAGAGTACAAGAGCAGGAAAATCAAGTTTATAATGACTAATTATAATCCTAATCTTTGTAAATTCAATTAACCTGCAATAATTTCAAACACTTTATAAAACCCTTTAAATAAAGCGTTTATTTAAATAGAGGGCAAAATGAGGGGCAAATATTTTGCTATTTTTTTTACTTTTCCTTCTATTTGTATTGTTCAAAAAAAAACTGAAATCCGAATGATGGAAAAAATTAATCTCTGGAGATTTTTAAACGATTTAGTTTAAAGTCTCTGGAGATTTTTTTTGATAAATATTTCTTGTTTTTTTATTTCTTTCCTTCAATGGAATCTTTTTTTGAATTCCTGTTCTATCATTTTTTGAATTCAATTTTACCAAATAATAAAATAAACAGATTACCTCAAAATAATTCGTATCTTTTTAAATAATTTTTAATTCACAACGAACATCAAAATCTACTCATTATGAAATCTATTTACCAAATGGAAAGTTAATTTTAATTAATCTATTGAAATTAAGCCTTCTACTATACATTTCTTTCAATGTTCAGGTTTAGATTGGCACAAAAATTGAGTCAAAAATATAGAGTCAAAAAGACTGTAATACCCCTGAATAAACAGTTTCTGAGGTGTTGATTTTTTATTTTGTGAGTTAATAATACCAAGTTATTTAAATGGGCTATCTCCATTCGTACAAATATTTAGTTAGTCTTATTCTTGTAAGCAATTTTTTTTATGCTCAAGATCATCAATCTGACATTGATTTTTTGGTGAAACAAATCAATACTATTCAGCTATCCGGAGAGTCTGATAAAGTTTTTGAGGCTTCCCAAAAACTTATTGAATTATCAAATGCTTCAAAAAACGAAAAAGGTCTGTCATATGGTAATTATTATATAGCCTCTTATTATTATGATCATGCCAAGTTCAAACAAAGTATTGATTATGCAAAAGAAGCGCAAAAATATTCTTCTTATTTAGAAACAGACAAGACACATTCAGCCAATATTTTGTCTTTATTAGGCGGAAACTACCTCCTTCTTGAACTTTATACACTATCATTTAAAAACTATAGAAAAGCACTAGAAATATTAAAAACTAAACCCAATAAAACGACAAAAGACCTCCTCATAGAAAGTACCGTTTATTCTCATCTGAGCTACATCTATGAGAATATCAATAAACCGGATTCTATGCATTACTTCCTGCTGAAAGAAGGTGCAATTCTTAAAAAAATTGATTTACAGGATGCTTACATTCAAAAAGGGTGTTCATGTTTGGGTTTTGGAAATTATTATCTGAATCAAAATAAAGCAGACTCTGCACAATATTATTACAACAAATCATTAGATCATTTCAAAGACAAGGTACATCCCTGTAAAATTGAATCGTTAATAGGTCTTGGAAATCTATATACTGCTCAAAAAAATTATTCGAATGCTCAACGTTTTTATGATCAGGCTTTAAAAAGTTTTGACCAGCATCATTTTCCTGATATACTGAGCGAATTGTACAAAAAAATTGCAGAACTGAAAATAGCTCAGGGAATTACCACAGAAGCAAAACAATATCAGGATCTTTATCTAAAAACTAATAAGGAATTGGATAACAGAATGAAGAAAGAAAGAGATTTTGCACTGAATGAGGTTATGAAAGAAGAAAAAATAAAGCACTCTCTTGAGGCAAAAAAAACTCAGAGAACAACTTTAATCATCATTTCTTTACTGGTATTCATCACTTTATTCATTATTTATCTTCTTAAAAAATCAAAATCTAAGAATCAGGAATCTATTGAAATTACAAAAAAGCTCATTAAAGAAAAGGAAATCACGGAACAGGAAACCCATAAACTGAAACAACAGATTAATGAAGCCTTTGAAGAAATTATACAACTGGCAAAAGATAATAATCCCTCATTTTATACCAGATTTCAGGAGGTTTATCCCAAATTTCAGTCTAAAATGCTTAAGCTTAATGAAAGTATGAAACCCAGCGAGCTCACTTTTGCAGCTTATGTATATTTAGGTTTTACAACAAAGGAAATTGCAGATTATACCTTTAAGGCGATAAAAACAATAGAAAACAACCGTTATAATTTCAGAAAAAAAATCAATCTGTCTCCCGAAAAAGACCTTCAGGTATGGCTTAGAAATTACATCGATTCCGAATCATAAAAAAAACCCTTTCATAAAGTTTATGAAAGGGATTTATATTCTAGAATAAAATTTTCTTAAGTCAACATTCCACCGTCAACGTTTAAAACCTGGCCAGAAATATAAGAAGACATCTCACTACCGAAGAAAACACATGCATTGGCAACGTCTTCTGGTTGTCCTCCTCTTTTCAAAGGAATACCGTCTCTCCATCCCTGAACTGTTTTTTCATCTAAAGCTGCCGTCATTTCAGTTTCAATAAATCCTGGAGCAATTGCATTGCAACGGATGTTTCTTGAACCTAATTCTAATGCAATAGATTTAGTAAACCCTATAACTCCAGCTTTAGAAGCAGCGTAATTTGCCTGTCCTGCATTACCTTTTACACCTACAACAGAAGTCATATTGATAATAGAACCCGATTTAGCCTTCATCATTGGCTTAATTACAGCTTTGGTAAGGTTGAATACAGAATCTAAATTTACTTTGATAATAGTATCCCAATCTTCTTTAGACATTCTCATCAAAAGATTGTCTTTCGTAATTCCTGCATTGTTTACCAAAATATCAATTTTACCAAACTCAGCCATTACATCATCTACCAATTTTTGTGCAGCATCGTAATCTGATGCATCCGACTGATAACCTTTAATCTGAGTTACAGAACTTAAAGCAGTTTCCAATTCTTTCGCTTTTTCTACAGAACCGGCATACGTAAATGCTACTTTCGCTCCCTGTTGAGCAAAAATCTCGGCAATACCTTTCCCGATTCCTCTTGTAGCTCCGGTAATTAGCGCTACTTTTCCTTCTAATAGTTTCATATAATGATTATTTATTTTAAAAATCCAAATAACTTGAGTGGTTTAAAATTATTCAGTTTGCAAATATATATATTTTGTTTTTGCGAGTTTTAATTCACTAATTAAACAAATTGTTTTAAAACATCACTTTATCTTCTGAAGAGCTAAAATCAAGCACTTCTGATTCTTTATCTTTCGTGAGGGTAAGCTTTTTGCTATCTGCAGAATATTTGTCGTAAACCACCTCTTTAAGAGGTTCATTTTTAAGATTGGTAACCCCGAACTTATCTCCTTTCTGTACCACAACTTCATCTCCCGAAAGAAAACTTACAATATCATCGTAGATAAAGGGAACAATTTCCTTTCCTTCTTCATCAAGCATGCCGTAAAGATTTTCTTTATTTTTACAGATAATTGCAGGATAAAACTGAAACGGTTTTATGGAAACAATATTTTTAATTGGTGTGTAAGATTTATCTTTGGGTGAAAACTTATAATAAACATCATTTTTTTTAACAATTACATTATTAAAAAAGATTTTCTCAATCTGAAATCCTTCATCCAAAACACTCTTAAAATTCTTATCTAAAAGCTTTTCTTCGTTGTCCTTGCTTACAAAAACATAATCTTCACCTTTTATTTTAAAACCTTCTACAACGTCATATTCTTTAGGCAAAACAACTTCCCCACTCTCTTTAATAACCGCAATTTTGGGATTTTTATAATCTTTGAGTGTTTTAAAATTACCGTTAAACAAATGATTTACATAATGATATTCCGTAGGGAAAACTTTTTTTTCTGCTTTAGAAAAAACGCTTACTTTATTGTCTTTGATAAGGTAAATGTAATTTCTCCCGACAAAAGCCTGGTCGTAGATATTTTCCGCTAAAACCTGCTCATTTTCATCTACAATTCCATACTTATTTTTAGCAATATCTTTCGTGATTAAAAAAGGAAAACCATTAATATCTTCGATGTAATGATTTGAAAACTGGCTCACCGTTTTACCATCGATATCAATTACATCTCCGGTTTTAATTCCGGTGTTTAAATAGACTTTTCCTTTGTAAAATTTTAAGTTTTCCTTGAATTCTCTGTCAGAAACCTGTTGTCCGTCAAAATTATAAATAAACCAAAGCTTATCTTTTTTAATGAAAAATCTGCTATCGTTTGCAAATTCTATTTTATCCTGATAAGGAATAATCTGTTTGCCGTTGTAGTCGTAAACTCCGTCTTTTCCATCTTTTGATATAATCAAACGGTCTTTATTTTCCCAGGTTTTATATTTAAACTTATCTAATGGAATCAGATGATTTCCATTTCCGTCAATTAAAGCAGTCTTTCCGTTCGATTCACCCTCTTTTGCTTTCAAAATAAATCTGTCTTTCGAAAGACGGAGAATTTCACTTTTATAAGGATAATTAAAAGAAATAGTTCCAAGAGAATCTACTATAGAAGAGTTTCCTGAATTTGGATCTGAAATGATTCCGTAACCATTGGTATAAAAGCGTACTTCTTTCCCAACTTGTTTAGACAATAATATCTCTTTATACTGATTGGTTTGTGCTGAAAAAATACCTGAAAACAGAATGAAAACTATTTTTTTCAATGAAATTACTTTAAAGAATTATTAACAATTAAAACAATTTCACCTTTTAAAGTTTTACTTTTAGAGAATTCAATTAATTCATTGATCGTTCCTCTCTTAGTTTCTTCAAATTTTTTCGAAATTTCACGGCTTAAACTTGCTCTGGTCTCTTCACCGAAAAATTCTTTTATCTGTTCTAAAGTTGTATTGATTTTGTGTGGACTCTCGTACAAAACGATTGTTTTTTTCTCTTCAGCAAGCTGTTTAAGCTTCGTTTGTCTCCCTTTTTTCTGAGGAAGAAAACCGGCAAAAAGAAATTCATTATTTGGCAAACCGGAAACCACCAAAGCAGGAATCAAAGCGGTTGCACCCGGAAGACAGATCATTTCAATATCGTGGTCTGATCCCGCTTTCGCCAATAAATAACCGGGATCTGAAATTCCCGGAGTTCCTGCATCGGTAATAATGGCAATGTTTTGACCGTTTTTAAGGTCTGCAATCACTTTTTCAGTGGCTTGATGCTCATTATGAAGATGATAAGATTTCAAAGGTTTAGAAATTTCAAAATGCTTCAATAAAATTCCCGAAGTTCGGGTATCTTCACACAAAATATAGTCTACTTCTTTCAGCGTATTTATCGCTCTGAAAGTCATGTCTTCAAGATTTCCGACCGGTGTCGGAACAAAATACAAAATACCGCTCAAAATTATAAGAATTTATTTTCTACCAATACCCAAAGTCTTTGGGCATATTCATCTACTTTTTCCCATTTTTTATCATAATACAACTCGCTAAGAAATTCTTTTGCCTCATCGATGTTTCTGCATCTGTTCAGCTCAGAAATTGCATCATTCAAATCTGTCTGGCTTCCGTTAAAAAGCACCTTGGTAAAAGCAATTCTGTCATTCAGATCAAGTCTGAATTCTGGCCTTGCCTTTTCGGCCTCCATAAATTGGGTCGGAATATTTGTTTTCAGCAAACTTCCTGTATCTTCTTTTACAACGGGCTGTTCTGTTTTTTGCTCAGGAATTTCTCTTTCCAAAGGATCGTCATCAAATAAAGTTTGAATTGTTTTTAAACCCCTTATATTGGCAAGCTTTATTTTCTTTTCCTGACGATACGCTTCCAGATTTTCAAAACTTTCGTCCGATTTTGCAACTTCTGGTACTATTTCAGGTTGTGGTTTATCAATTTCAACAATCTTTCCTCGTTCAGAATCTTGTGCTTTCATCTCAACTTCTTCTTCACGAGTTTCAGAATCTTTTTTAATTTCACTTAGAATAGATTCTACATTTGAGCTCTCAGAGATAATTTCATCATTTTCATGATTAAAAGTTGAAACATACTCATTTCCAATTTCTTCTACTAAAATTTCATCAAATTCATCTTCAAAAATATCGGGAATAATGTGAGTTTCAGCAGGTACTTTTTCAGAAATAGTGTCTTCTTCAATAATTTCATTTAACTGATCATTGAAAGAAACTTCTTCCTCGGTAGTCTCTTCATTAAAAATTTCTTCACTAAAATCATCATCACTTTCCGGCTGAGAATTTTCCAAAATCCTTTCTTCATCTACAAAACTCAAAACATGGTCGGTATTTTCTGATGACTCATCTTCATCAATTTCATTTAACTGATTGTTGAAAACTGCTTCCTCTTCAAGGTGATCAGAAATTTCATCTGAAACAAAATTTATATCAGCTTCAGGCTCATTTTCTTCGGCTAAACTGACAATATTTTCATGGAAATCACTTTCAATAATTTCATTCAGCTGATTATTAAAAATGGCTTCTTCTTCCTCAATTTCAATTTTATTTTCTGCTTCAGAAAAAGATTCATTTCCAATTTCGTTCAGTTCGTTATTAAAAATTGCTTCTTCTTCGGTTACCAAATAATTAGAAACCAAAGATTCATCTTTCTGATAATCAGTAAAATTTAAATTTTGCTGTTTGTAATCACCCAGATTTTTATCCAACAATTTTAAAAAAGCAATTTTTTCCACAAGATCATTTAAGAGATCATGTTTCGAAATCAGTTCGTCAACATTGTTTATTCCACCCAAAATATCAATGATATTTTGGGATTCAAAAAAAATCTTATCCTTTAAATCTTGAATGTTCTGCATCGTAGATTCTTATTAAAATTGCTTACTTTTGATGTTAAAATATTACGGCTAATTTAACAAATGTTTTTAGAAAATACAATTAATCATTCCAAACAGAGCGGTTGGATGGAAGTTATTTGTGGCTCAATGTTTTCCGGAAAAACCGAAGAGTTGATCCGAAGACTGAGAAGAGCAGAAATGGCGGGGCAAAATGTGGAAATTTTTAAACCTAAAACCGATACGAGATATTCTGATGAAGATGTCGTTTCGCATAACAAAAACAAGATTCGCAGTACTGCTGTAGAAAATCCTGATGAAATTATTTTGTTGGGGTCAAATTGTGATGTGGTGGGAATTGACGAAGCTCAGTTTTTTGACGAAAGTATCGTAGATGTTGCCAATCAGTTGGCAAACAGCGGAATTCGGGTGGTAATTGCAGGTTTGGATATGGATTTTCTGGGACGACCTTTCGGACCGATGCCTCATTTGATGGCAACTGCCGAATATGTTACAAAAGTACATGCGATCTGCAAAAGAACAGGAAATCTTGCCAATTATTCTATGAGAATTTCTCAGGGAAATAATCTTGTAGAATTAGGAGAAACCGAAAGCTATGAAGCAGTAAGCCGCCGTGTTTTTATTGAAGAAGTACTTTTGAAGAAGAAAAATTAGTTAAATTAGATTAAGTATTAAATTTAGATTCAATTAAAATTGCTTAGACGTAAATATAAATTAATAGTTAAACATTTCAGTCCGAAAGGATGATGTTATTGATACATTCTGCATTTAATTAATCTAACGACCAACGCAAAAAAACAGCAAGCAGAAAGGGCACCAATGAAATATACAGTAAATCAAATTGCAGAAATCACCAATGCTAAAGTTATTGGAGAAGGAGAGTTATTAATAAAAAACATTGCTTTTGACAGCAGAATTATTTATTCAACTAAAAATACTGCATTTATTGCCATTAATACTCCTAAAAATTCTGGCGAAAAGTTTATTGAGTCTGCTATTGACAGAGGAATCAATGTCATTATTTCTGAGCATCACTATTCGCAGTTTGAAAATATAAACTGGATAATTGTAGAAAATTCTGTAGAGTTTCTTCAAAAATTAGCCAAATACCATTTTAAAAATTCTCATATAAAATCAATCGGAATTACGGGAAGTAATGGTAAAACTATTTTAAAAGAATGGCTATATCAATGTATTTGGAATGAGTTTCCGACTGTGAAAAACCCTAAAAGTTTTAATTCACAAATCGGACTTCCGCTTTCTTTGCTTCAAATAAATGATACCCATAAACTGGGAATTTTTGAAGTCGGAATTTCTAAACCTGATGAAATGGAAAAACTGGAAAATATCTTCCAGCCACAAATTGGTTTACTTACCCATATCGGAACTGCACATCTTGCTAATTTCAAATCAGAAGAAGATTTGATTGATGAAAAAATACAGCTTTTCAAAGATTCTGAAGTGATTATTTACAACGGTGATAATCCATTGGTTGACAAAAAATTAAACGATTTATATTCAAGTAAAAAATTAATTTCTTACGGGCTTACAGATTCTAATCAGGTTTACTTTAAAAATAATATTTCAAAAGACGAGAAGTTTGTTGTACACTATTTTGGTGAAGAAATATCATTCCCTGTTCATCAAAGAGATGAAGCGACTTTGACGAATGTTTTAGCGCTGATTACAGTCTTGAAAGAGTTAGGTATAGAAAATCAAAATATCATCGAAAAAATCAACGCTTTAAAGGCTGTCGAAATGAGACTTGAAGCGATTGAAGGACAAAAAAACAACATTGTCATTAATGATTCTTTTAATCTTGATTTAGATTCTCTTAAAACTGCTCTTCAATTTTTAAATGAATATAAAAAGCCAAAAAAATCATTGGTTTTAACTGATATTGTCGGCGTTAATTCTAATTCAAAAGAGCTGTATGAAGAAGTCTCAGAATTGGTTAATGAACAAAAATTTGATTCTGTTTTCTTGATTGGTGATGAAATATCAAAATTTAGTGATTTATTCAAATCTAAAACTTATACTTTTATTAATACTCAGGAATTAATTGATAGTAAATATCTTACGGAAATTGAAAATCAAATTATCTTACTTAAAGGTGCCAGAAAATTTGAAATTGAAAAGGTAAAAGATTTACTGGAGCTTAGAAAACATGATACGGTTTTAGAAATCAATTTAAATGCACTTCTGCACAACATTAATTATCATAAATCTTTGCTTAAACCAGCCACAAAAATGATGGCAATGGTAAAAGCAAATGCTTACGGATTAGGAAGTTATGAGATTTCAGAATTTTTACAGCATCATCATATTGATTATTTAGGAGTTGCATTCGTTGATGAAGGAGTTGAGCTTAGAAAAAAAGGAATTACAGTGCCTATCGTTGTCATGAATCCTGAACAACATAGCTATGAAACGGTGATTCAGTATAATTTAGAGCCCGAAATTTACAGTTTCAGGGTGTTGGAATTATTTTATGAAGCCATTCAAAAATCAGGATATGATAAAAATTATCCTATCCATATCAAACTGGAAACAGGAATGCATCGTCTTGGTTTCAAAGATTTTGAACTGGATCAGTTGAGTCAGACTTTAAATAAAACCAATCTAAAAGTTCAAAGTATTTTTAGTCATCTTTCATCTTCTGATATGCCAACTGAAAAAGAATTTACTATACACCAACTTAAAACATTTGAGAAAAATTCAAGTTATTTAATTGAAAAACTGGGGTACACTCCTATCCGACATATTTTAAATTCATCAGGAATTACAAGCTATACTAATTATCAATACGACATGGTAAGAATTGGCATTGGAATGTTGGGTGAATCACCAAATAGTGAAATACAAAAACAATTACATTCTGTTGTAAGCTTTAAAACCGTTATTTCACAAATTTCTCTAGTAGAAAACGGAGAATCAGTAGGATACAGCAGAAGATTTAAACCCAATCAGGCTACAAAAATTGCCACAATTCCTGTAGGATACGCAGATGGAATCCCCAGACTCATCGGAAACCAGATAGGAAACGTAGGGGTAAATAAAACTTTAGCTCCTATCGTTGGAAGTATTTGTATGGATATGATGATGATCAATGTTGATCATATTCCGAATGTAAAAGAAGGCGATACAGTGACTGTTTTCAATGCAAAACCAAGCCTTAAAGAATTCGCAGAATACTGCAAAACCATTACTTATGAAGTATTAACCTCCATTTCACCTCGTGTAAAACGGATTTATATAAAAGATTAACTATGAGAAAACTCCTGACTTTGCTGCTCGTATTTCAGCTGCTTTTGATACAGTCTCAGATAAAGAAAGATTTGGTGATTCCAAAAAATCCAAAAATCGGACTTTCTCTTGCCGGTGGCGGAGCTAAAGGTTTTTCTCATGTAGGAGTTCTTAAAGTACTCGATTCTTTAGGTGTAAAAGTAGATTACATCTCGGGAACTAGTATGGGCGCAATCGTTGGAGGTTTGTACGCCTCAGGATATTCAGGCAAGGAAATTGAAAAAATTGTGATGGATACTGATTTTTATTCGCTAATCAGAGATCCAAAATCAAGAAAAGAAAGTTCATTTTTTAATAAATCTGTAGACAAATATCTTTTTTCTATTCCATTAAAAAACGGAAAGATAACTCTTCCCTCTTCGATCAGCTCTGGACAGAAGAATGTTTATCTCTTAAAAGAATTGTTCAAAAACGTTTCCAACGTCAATGATTTCTCAAAGCTTCCGATTCCTTTTATGTGTGTTGCTACCAATCTCGAAAGTGGAAATATGAAAATTTTTGAAAGTGGAGATTTGGTACAGTCTATTATGGCGAGTTCAGCATTTCCATCTTTAATGGATCCTGTGAAAATTGGCGACAGTATTTATATCGACGGTGCAATGACCGTAAATTATCCTTCAAAGCCTTTAAAAGATAAAGGAATTGACATTGTAATTGGAGTAGACTTAAATCAGGATTTATCTAAAAGAGAAGATTTGAATAATATTATTTCAATTCTCAATCAGGTAATCGACTTCGGTATTCAAAAAGATACCAGAAGACAGTATAGACATACTGATATCAATATTAAGCCAAATTTAATTGGGATGACTGCAACGAGCTATGATGACAAGAAAAAAATTCTCGATAGCGGATATGTTGAAGGATTAAAATATACAGCAATTTTAGATCAGTTGCCAAAACGGGAATTTGGACGTCTCAGACAGGCCGTAAATCCAATATATTCTAATGTATATAAGATAGACAGCATTTCGATTGATGGTGGTAAAATTTACGGTAAAAACTACGTTCTCGGGAAGATGGGACTCCGCCTTCCGTCGATGCAGACTTATGGAAGTATCAACAAAGGTTTAGATAAATTGGTTGCTACCAATAATTATCGTTTTATTAATTACGATATCGTTACAGAAAATAATTTTAACTACCTTAAATTATATGTAACCGAAGATGAAGCCAGACATTTCCTGAAAGTAGGACTTCACTATGATGAAATTTTCAAAACCGGACTTTTATTAAATTATTCAGCAAAAAGGCTTCTATTTAAAAATTCAAATCTTTCCTTAGATGTAATTGTAGGTGATAAACCCAGATATTATTTGAATTATTTTATAGACAACGGATATATCCCAGGATTTGGTATTTATTCTTCGGGAATGAGCTTTGATTTAAAAAATAATTTAAACATAAATATCGATAAATGGGAATGGCTTCGTAACGAAGCTTACATCCAGTCTGTTTGGAGAGATAAATTTGCAATAGGAACCGGAATTAGCCATGATTACTTTGAAGCCGAAATAAACGGTCTGAATAAGCGCTACAACCGTTTCTTAAATCCTTATGTATTTCTAAAAAGCGATACCCAAAACGACCGAGATTTTCCAACAAAAGGATTTTATTTAAATGCTGAAGGAAAAGTGATCGATTTATTAAAATCTGAAGTTGAAAAAAGACTTATTCAGGTCAAAGCAGATGTGAGAGTTAATCTTCCAATTACAAAACAATTAAGTTACCATCTTAATCTTTATGGTGGAATTACCATAGGTGATAATCTGCCGGAATATTATCAATACAGATTAGGAGGAATATTTGAGCAAAATATTGTCAATTTTAAAAACTTTTCAGGATTCTATTTTGCACAGCTCAATTCCAATAATGTAGTTTTAATTTCAAATGACCTTCAGTATAAATTTTATAAAAACTTATTTTTGAGCGGTAATTTTTCTTTCGCCAATCTTTCTGACGATATCAGCTTTGAAGATGCTGTGAAAGTCAATTACAGTTCCATAGGCGCTACTCTAGGATACAAATCTCCGTTTGGACAAATAAAACTGAATTTCAGTCACTCACTAAAAAATAATCAAAAAGGCATATTCAGTGTTATTCTAGGACACTGGTTTTAAAAAAATGATACAATTCTTTTACGAAAACTTACCAGAATCGGTAAATACAAAATACACAACATGGTTGAAAGACATCATTCTTTCAGAAGATAAAAAATTGGGAGAAATCAATTATATATTTTGCGATGACGAATATTTATTGAAAGTAAACCAGGATTATCTGCAGCACGATTACTATACAGATATCATTACTTTCGACTATGTGAAAGGCAAAACAATAAGCGGAGAGATTTTCGTATCTTTGCAGCGCATTTCAGACAACGCTTCTACCCTATCCAAAAATTATGAAGAAGAGCTCAGAAGAGTTTTGGCTCATGGCGTTCTTCACCTTTGCGGATATAAAGATAAAACTGAAGAAGAAGAACAGTTAATGCGAATTAAAGAAGATTTTTATATAGCAAAATATAACTAAATCTTTTTAGAGCTTATTCCCGCTCTCCACACTCGCTATTTTCTTTCTAAAAGAAAATGAGCTCAAACAAATGCTGCGATCGGGGCTAAATAAAATGCGTTACAAGCAATTATAGCTTGTAAATTTAAATAATGTTTCACGTGAAACATTTAGATAAAAGATTAAATTTAAGGCTTAAAACAAGCAATAAAAAAAAATGATTTCAGAAATATATGATGTAATTGTAGTAGGTGCAGGTCACGCAGGTTGTGAAGCTGCTGCTGCTGCTGCCAATTTAGGTTCAAAAACTTTATTGGTTACTATGAATATGCAGACCATCGGACAGATGAGCTGCAACCCGGCAATGGGAGGAATTGCCAAAGGACAGATCGTAAGAGAAATCGATGCGATGGGAGGATATTCAGGAATTATTGCAGACAAATCTGCAATTCAATTCAAGATGCTTAACCTTTCAAAAGGTCCTGCAATGTGGTCCCCAAGAACACAGAATGACAGAATGCTTTTTGCAGAAGAATGGCGTTTAGCATTAGAAAACACCCCAAATCTTGATTTCTTTCAGGATATGGTAAAGAGCTTAATTATAGAAAATAATAAGGCTGTTGGTGTTGTAACTTCATTAGGAATTGAAATCAGATCAAAATCTGTAGTTCTAACCAACGGTACTTTCCTTAATGGATTAATTCATGTTGGAGATAAACAATTAGGAGGTGGAAGAATGGGCGAACCAAGAGCTTTTGGTATTACTGAGCAATTGGTTTCCTTAGGTTTTGAAGCTGGAAGAATGAAGACAGGTACTCCACCGAGAGTAGATGGAAGAAGCTTAGATTATTCTAAAATGGAGGAACAAAAAGGAGATCAAAATCCTCAAAAGTTCAGCTATTTAAACACTCCGAAGTTAACCAAACAATTAAGCTGTCATATCGTTTATACTAACGAGGCAGTACACGATATTTTACGTGAAGGATTTGATAGAAGTCCAATGTTCAACGGAACCATTCAAAGTTTAGGACCAAGATATTGTCCGAGTATTGAAGATAAAATCAATCGTTTTGCAGAAAGAAACAGACACCAATTATTCGTAGAACCCGAGGGCTGGAAAACTGTAGAAATCTATGTAAACGGCTTTAGTTCATCTCTTCCTGAAGATGTTCAGATTAAAGCAATGAAGCAAATTCCAGGATTTGAGAATGTAAAGGTATTCAGACCTGGCTATGCTATTGAATATGACTACTTCCCCCCTACTCAATTAAAGCATACTTTAGAAACAAAATTAGTAGATAGTTTATATTTTGCAGGTCAAATCAACGGTACAACCGGTTATGAAGAAGCAGCCGGACAAGGTTTGATGGCGGGTATCAACGCACACAATAAAGTTCACGAAAAGGATGAATTTATCCTTAACAGAGATGAAGCTTATATTGGGGTCTTAATTGATGATTTGATCACAAAAGGTACTGAAGAACCTTATAGAATGTTTACTTCTAGGGCTGAGTACAGACTACTTTTAAGACAGGATAATGCAGATATCAGACTTACTGAGAAAGCATATCAATTAGGCTTGGCAAAAGAAGAAAGACTAAAAAGAGTTGAAGAGAAAATAACTAAAAGCCAGGAACTTGAAGCGTTTTTACGAGAAACATCTTTAAAGCCGGGAATCATTAATCCTATCCTTGAAAGCATCGAAAGTAATCCCGTAGATCAGGCTTACAGAGCTTCACAATTCCTTACAAGACCTAATATTACCTTAGAGAAATTAGAAGAAATTGATGCAATAAAAGAAGTTTCTTCTCAGTATGATGATGAAGTGAGAGAGCAGGCTGAAGTAAATATTAAGTATAAAGGCTACATAGAAAAAGAAAAAGAGAACGTTGCAAAACTGAATCGATTAGAAAATGTAAAGATTCCTGAAGATTTTGATTATTTAAAAATATCAAGTTTATCTGCAGAAGCGAAGCAAAAAATGAACAATGTAAGACCAAAAACTGTAGCTCAAGCTGGAAGAATAAGTGGTGTTTCACCAGCCGACATCAATGTTTTACTGGTCTATTTAGGACGTTAAATGAAAATGTTTCACGTGAAACATAGATGAAATAAAGTCGAAAATTAAGGTATTTATGAGCTTATTTTAAGTTCTAAAATATCTTAATTTTTAATTTAAAAGAAAAAACTCAATGAAAATAAAAGATCATTTTCTTTCTCAGGAAATATTTGAAATCAAAGAAACAGAAACAAAAGGGGTTTTCAAGACCTCCCCTATTCCATCGAATATTTCTAAATATTATGAAAGTGAAGATTACATATCTCATCATCAGGATTCGGGAAGTTTGAAAGAAAAGCTTTACAAATTTTTACAGTCTTTCAACTTACAATATAAAAAAACAATTCTTTTAGACAGAATTCAAAAAGGTTCAAGAGTATTAGATTATGGTTGCGGCGCTGGAGAATTTGTAAAATATATAGAAAATGATTTTGAAACTTTAGGTTTTGAGCCTAATTCTGATGCTCGAAAAGCCGTACAAAATAAGATTTCAAAAGCTACTATTTTAGATAATATCAATACTATTGAAGATCAAAGTTTAGATGCAATTACACTTTGGCATGTATTCGAGCACGTGGAAAATCAGGATGAAATGCTTGAAATTTTCAATAAAAAATTAAAGGAAAAGGGATTATTAATTATTGCTGTTCCCAACCCCACTTCCTACGATGCAAAACATTATAAAGAATACTGGGCTGCTTACGATGTACCGAGACATATCTATCATTTCTCTAAAAATGGAATGGAAAATCTTATTGCAAAGAAACCGAATTGGAAAATGAGAAAAATCAAACCGTTGGTTTTAGATTCGTATTACATCTCGATGTTAAGCGAAAAATATAAGAAATCTCCAATATTTTGGCTAAAAGCAGTGATCTATGGAACGATTTCTAACGTAAAAGCCCTTTTTTCTAACGAATTTTCAAGTTTGATATATATTATCGAAAAAAAGTAGAAAATTGATTTTTACCTTGTTTATAGAAGTCAATTTTTGCTATTCTATACTAAAAATTAAAAACTCGAGACAAAATTTCGAGTTTTTTTATTTTGTTCATCTGCTACCCTACCCTATATTCTAAACTCATATTTTCTTTAAAAGCTAAATTCTAAAAATATTAGTAATATGTTAATAAATATTCGAATTAGTAGAAAAAGAAAATATATTTTATATAAAACTAACGGCTTGAGAATCGCACAGATTTTTTTTAATTAATATTTATGCAGCTCAGCTAACAGAAAATACATATTTAAAAAAAGAAAACCATCTGATTAATCTTAAATTTTATTTAAAAAGTCAATCCGGTTTAGAAAATATAGCTAAATCACAAATTCAAGCTAATTTTCTTAGAATGTCACAGAATAATTATACAGAACAAACGATAGAAAATAAAAGTAATTGAAAAAATATACATCTATTTGCATATTCTACTTTTATTGGAAAATATTGCATGGTCGCAAATTCAAACAAACCCTATGAGAATCGCATAGATTATTTTTAATTGGTAGCAATACAAAATAAGAGATAGAGAAAACCTTAAAATTTTTAAAATATAAATCTTTTATTCAAAGCAAACAGGTAGAAATAAGTATGTATCAAAGAAATAAGGGATATTTAAAATAGGATAAGAAAAAAGTCTGCTAATTATAGCAGACTTTCAATATATTTTCTAAGTTTAATTATTAATCGCAGCAACACCTGGAAGTTCCAAGCCTTCTAAACTCTCCAACATTGCTCCACCTCCTGTAGAAACATAACTTACTTTTTCACCATAACCGAATTGTTTTACAAAAGCAACACTGTCTCCTCCTCCAACTAAAGAGAAAGCTCCTAATTTTGTAGCTTCTGCGATACTATCACCTAAAGCTATAGTTCCAGCTGAAAAATTAGACATTTCAAAAACACCGATTGGTCCGTTCCAAAGAATTGTTCTGGAATTTAGTAATACATCATTAAACTGATCTCTGGATTTTACACCTGCATCTAATCCCATCCATCCTTCCGGAATTTCGTAAATATTAACTTCTTTTCTTTCAGCATCATTATTGAAACTTTCAGCAATAATAGTATCTGAAGGAAGATATACTTTTACATTATGTTGTTTAGCTTTTCCTAAAATTTCTAGAGCCAGAGGTAATTTGTCTTCTTCTACCAATGAAGTACCAATTTTGCCTCCTAGAGCTTTAATAAACGTAAATGCCATACCTCCACCAATAATTAAATTGTCAACTGCAGGTAAAATATTTTCTATAATGGTAATTTTAGTTGAAACTTTAGAACCTCCAAGTATTGCTGTAATAGGCTTTTCACCGCTTTTTAATACTTTATCGATAGCTTCAAGCTCTTTAGCCATTAATAAACCGAAAAATTTAGTCGAAGTAAAAAATCGAGCAATCACAGCTGTTGAAGCATGTGCTCTGTGAGCGGTACCAAATGCATCATTTACATAAGCATCAGCTAGCTTAGAAAGCTTTTCAGCAAAAGCTTCATCACCTTTTTCTTCTTCATTATGAAAACGTAAATTCTCTAATAAAAGAATCTCTCCGGGTTGAAGTTCGGAAGCAGCTTGCTCAGCCTTCTCTCCTACACATTCATCAACGAATTTTACTTCCTTGCCCAATACATTAGAGACTTCATCTACAATATGCTTTAAAGAAAACTCATCTTTAACTTCTCCTTTTGGCCTTCCCAAGTGAGCCATTAAAATTACAGAACCTCCGTCTTTAAGAATTTTATCTACTGTAGGCTTTACAGCTACAATTCTTGTATTATCTGTTACTTTCAACTGATCGTCCTGCGGAACATTAAAATCTACTCTTACCAGAGCTTTTTTGTCTTTAAAATTGAAATCATTGATTGTTTTCATACCTAAATCTATATTTTTTTGTCAAATGAAGTCGTCTCGCCGAGCTAAAATTTTGATTTTTCAAAACTCAGAGCGATTTCACCAATTCTTTTGAAATTTTGTTTCACAAATGTAAGATTTTAAAGTCTCGCAAAAAATCGAATCTTTTAAAAGTTTTCAAAAAATTCTGAACAAAGCTATCACCCACCAATCAACACTATTTACTTTTTTTTTAAAAGAAAGAATGAGTATTGTTGTTGAGTATTGTTAGTAACGGGGATAACTTTAAAGATAAAAGTTGATAACATCTATTTTTGCTTTAATTCATATTTAATTAACAGAATAAAATACTGGGAATCTGATTTTTCGGACACTTACTAACAAATATTAATAACTTTTCCACGATTATGATTATTAGTAACCGAATTATGGAAAAACTAAAGAATAGTCTGAAGAAAGTTTTTAAAAATTTTTGCTCAATAATTAGAAGGTAAGTTTCATTACAACTTTTTCGGAAGAAAAAAAACATTATTTTTAACAAAGTTTTCCACACTTATTCACAATGCTTTTAACATTTTGTTAGAATTTAATTAACAATTATTAAAAAGAAGGAAAATTAAAAAAACTAAAACTCAAATTATGCTGAAAATCAATGTGTTGGCTTTTATACTGGTTGTTGGTAACTGTTTTGCGCAAGAAAACTATACTACAACCACCTCAAAAATTAGAGAAGTAAAAATATATTCAAGCGGAGGAATCATCAAACATTCGTTCTCTGCAGATGTATCTCAAGGAAAAAATTTTATCATTATCAAAGAATTTGGAAGAAACAATGGAATGGATATTTCATCTTTCAAACCAGACAAAAAAATTAATTTAATCCGCTACGAATCTTATAACAGTAATTACGCAGAAAAACTTGGTAAAAACAAAAATATTACTCCTATAAATGACAGCATTGAGTTTTACAAGAATGCCAATAAAAAGATTGAGCAGGAGCTTACTCTGACCAAAAATTCTATTGGTATCGTACAGAAAAATCAAACGTTGGGAAACCCATCTTCTGTAGAAATTCTAAAAATGATTGATTTTAATCAAACAACCCTTAAAAACTTATACAAAGAGGAAACTGATTTTCAGGCGAAAATTGCAAAAAATCAATCAAGAATTTCAATTCTGGAGAATAAAAGATACACATCGTCTAAGGATGATGAAACTTTTAATAATAATATTATAGTACTTCAAATTACGAGTGACAAAAGACAAACAGTTAATTTTGAAGTGAATCAGCAAATTCAAAATGCAAACTGGCGGCCTTATTATGTAATTAAATCGAACGGAATAAAATCGCCTCTTAAAATTTCGTATAAAGCTAAAATTCAACAAAATACAGGTTTGGAACTTAAAAATATTCCGATAAAGCTAATCAACGGAAGCTATACTGGAGAAGATAAGCCTTATGAATTGGATCGCTGGTTTTTGAGGACAGAACGAGATTATTATGTTTCCAATCAGGCATTTCAAAGACCGAAGAGTAATGAAAAAGCTTCAAGCGTCGCTGAATATGCAGTATTGGGGGACTCTAGATCAAGAATTTCTCAGAGAACGATGAAGACTGAAATTTATTTAGATAAAAATGTGGTGCTTCCTTCTGACGTTGAAGTAACTGAAGATTTGAATGAATTTGAAGTAACAACAAACTATAAATATTTTACAACACCGAAATTAGAGAACAAAACTTACCTCTTAGCTTCTATAAAAGACTATTCAAAATACAATTTTTTACCGGGAAGTGCAGATATTTTCATGGAAGATGTACAAATTGGGACAGTAAATATTGATACCAATCAACTGACGAACGAAATGTTAATCAGTCTTGGAAGTGATCCCAATGTTCTTACCAAAAGAGAATTGGTGAATAAAGAAACTAAAGATTTAGGTGAAAAAGAAAAGTTTGAAAATTACACCTACGAAATCACTATTAAAAACAATAAAGATACTGCTGTTAATCTTGAATTGAAAGATCAGATTCCGCTTTCAATGGCTGAAAATATAAAAATAGAAGCCATTAACCCGGATAATGCAGTTTATGATAAAACTTCTGGTTTTCTGGTTTGGAATTTTAATATAAAACCTAATGAAACAAAGAAGATTAAATTTGGATTTAATGTAACTTTGCCAAAAGATTTAATGACTGCAGATATAAAATAAAAGTAAAATAAATTTAAAAGTAAAAAATGAAAAGAAAAATTGCTATTGCAGGAGATCACGCCGGGTTTGAGTACAAGGAAATTCTTAAGAAACATTTAGAAGAAAACTTTGAAGTTCAGGATTTTGGTACTTTTTCTACTGATTCTGTTGATTATCCGGATTTTGTGCATCCTGCAGCAACTTCAGTTGAAAATGGAGAAAACGAATTAGGAATTCTTATCTGCGGAAGTGGAAATGGGGTTCAGATTACGGCAAACAAACATCAGAAAATAAGATGTGCATTGTGTTGGATGCCCGAAATTGCAGAATTGGCGAGACAGCATAATGATGCCAATATGATTTCAATTCCTGCTAGATTTATTGCAAAAGAAGTAGCGATAGAAATTGCAAACAAATTTCTTTCTACACCTTTTGAAGGCGGAAGACACCAAAACAGAGTAGACAAAATTGCATTCTGCTAAATTGATAAAGGCTTGTAAATCAAATTACAAGCCTTATTTATTTTTTATTTTATATATTTGCACTGTCCAACAGTAATTACCGACCTGTTGATTCCTAATGAATTTAAGATTCTTTTACAAAGGCTATCAGAAAGTTTTTCTCTCTCCTTCTCCATATTTGTTTTAAATTTAACTGAAACTTCTACTTCAAATATTTTAGATGAAAATTGATGTTTTTGATTTAAGAAATTTAGACTTTTTATGAAATTTATATTTTCATTTTTCTTTTTATTAGGTTTCTTGTGCTTTCGGGCACAGGAAAATGATTCTGTGAAGAATGAAAAAATTGAAGATGTTGTAATTTTAGGAAGACCAAAAGTAGATTGTCAAAAAATCTATGATGAAGAAAAAGCGCTGTATAAAAAGCAGTCTGAAGAGCTTCAGAAACTTAATTTTAAAACACTATTTGATGAGCTTTTAAAACTTAAAGAATTTCAGAAAATAAAATCTGATGAAAGAGAAATTGTTATACTTAATCCTGATTACATTACAATAACATCTTCTTGCGGAAATTATTCTTTTTTTAAATGCAAGCATTATGAAAAGTTTATTAACAAAGATGTTTTCGAAAAGGTATGGAATAAAAATGGCTATCTAAAAATTCTAAATTTCTTTGATAATAAAATAATTATTCCTTTGATTGAATTCCCTTTTTGGTCTTTTGAACAAAATATGAAGGATGAAAATAATTATCTTAAAACACGAAATATTGAACCTTTTTACAAAGGAATTTACAGAGATTTAAATAATAAAAAGAAAGAATTTTATTATTCGTCACATAAAAAACCAATAGAGAGCTTAGAAATTAGCCTTGACAAGAATAAAATAATTGCACAAAATTACCTTCAACTTGATATGAAAATATTTCCTGTCGTAAGTGAAAGCTCGGGCGTTTATAGCGTTACAATCATATTAGGAAATGGAGAAAAAGAACTCAGCAAAAGATATTTGCTTTACCAATACAAAGATGGAAAATGGAATTTTTTAGAAGAAAAAACTAAATAATCTATTACTAAAAAAAAGGATAGTAATCCAAAAAAAATGATGATGATTAATTTAAAAAAAAACTTCATCAAGAAATTAAATAAAAATTTAGAAATAAAACAAAATATTTCCGATTACAAGCTAAAGGAAATACCTTTATACAATTAAATTAAAAATGGCAAAAAAGAAAAAATATATAAGTCAGAAAAACGATCATAAATTAATGGAAATTGGAAGATTGATCATGAAATTTATGAATCAAAATCAAACTAAATTATACAATTACAAACAAATCTCAGACGGAATTGATCACAAAAATCCTCGACAAAGGGAAATGGTGATTCAAGCTTTGCACAAATTGCTGGCAAACCAGAGAATTAAAGAAACTGAAAAGGGCAAATTCAGTATTAATCTCAATATTGAGGGTACTTTAACGGGAACTATCGATTTCAACCAAAGCGGAAATGCTTACGTTACTGTAGAAAACCTAAAAGATGATATTTTCATTCACTCTAAAAACGTAAAAGACGCTTTACAGGGTGATAAAGTCTTAATTGTTACCTATAATTTTAAAGGTAAAAAACTGGAAGGTTCAGTTTTAGAAGTTCTGGAAAGAAAAAGATCAGAATTCGTAGGTACTTTCCAACTGGTTCCTCATAAAGAATTTGGGTTTGTAGTTTGTGATAAAAAAACCATCAATACCGATATTTTTATTCCGAAAGGGAAAATAAATGGTGCTGAAAACGGTAATAAAGTCGTTGTAAAAATGACAGAATGGAAACCTGGGGATAAAAATCCTGAAGGAGAAATTTTACAGGTTTTAGGAAACCCAGGAGATCACGAAACTGAGATCCATTCTATTCTTGCAGAATACGGTTTACCGTACGAATTCCCTGAAGAAGTGGAAAGAGATGCAGATAAAATAGACCGCAGAATCACCGATGAAGAAGCTGCAAAACGTTGGGATATGCGTGATGTTTTAACCTTTACGATTGACCCGAAAGATGCAAAAGATTTTGATGATGCCTTGTCGATGCGCAAACTAGAAAACGGAAACTGGGAAATTGGAGTTCACATTGCAGATGTTTCTCATTATGTAGTTCCGGGAACTATTTTGGATGATGAAGCGTATGAAAGAGCAACCTCTGTTTATTTGGTAGACCGCGTTGTACCGATGCTTCCGGAAGTTTTGAGTAACGATGTTTGTTCGCTTCGTCCGAATGAAGATAAATATACTTTCTCTGCTGTTTTTGAGTTGAACGACAATGCAGAAATTCAGAAACAATGGTTTGGAAGAACAGTAATTCATTCCGACAGAAGATTTACCTACGAGGAAGCTCAGGAAAGAATCGAAACCAAAGAAGGCGATTTGCAGGAAGAAATCAATGTTTTAGACAGATTAGCTAAAATTATGCGTGCAGGTCGTATCAAAAATGGTGCGATTACTTTCGACAGAAGCGAGGTTCGATTTAATTTAGATGAAAATAATCAACCGATTGGAGTTTACTTTAAAATCAGTAAGGATTCTAATCACCTGATTGAAGAATTTATGTTGCTCGCTAATAAGAAAGTTTCAGAATTTGTTTCGTTGAAAAACGGAAGACCTAATGAAAATACATTTATTTATAGAATTCACGACGATCCGGATCCTGCAAAACTCGAAGCTTTAAGAGATTTCGTTTCTACCTTTGGATACAAAATGGATCTTGCCAATACCAAAAAAGTAGCAGAATCTTTAAACACTTTGTTGAAAGATGTGAAAGGAAAAGGTGAAGAAAATATGATCGAAACTTTGGCCATGCGAAGCATGAGTAAAGCAGTTTATTCTACAGATCCTATCGGTCACTACGGTTTAGGATTTGATTATTATTCGCATTTCACATCTCCTATCCGTCGTTATCCGGATTTGCTTGCACATAGATTGCTGCAGCATTATTTGGATGGAGGAAAATCTCCCGACAGAAACGAATTGGAAGAAAAAGCAAAGCACTGCAGCGCAATGGAACGTTTGGCAGCCGATGCAGAAAGAGATTCTATCAAATTTATGCAGGTGAAATTCATGGAAAAACATTTGGGAGAAACTTTCACAGGAGTAATTTCCGGAGTTGCAGAATTTGGTTTCTGGGTAGAAATTCCAGAAAACGGTGCAGAAGGTTTAATTAAGCTTCGAGATTTAATGGATGATTCTTATACGTATGACAAAGCAACACACGCTGTTTACGGTAATCGTACAGGAAACAGATATCAATTGGGAGATCATGTTCAGATTAAAGTGGTAAAAGCCAATTTAATTCAGAAACAACTCGATTTTAAGATTGTTGATTAAGATTTTAAATATAAATACAGAAGACTGCCCGTTTGTGGCAGTCTTTTTTTGTTTAAAAAGTCTTTATTGTACAATTCAGGTTTAAAAAACTCATTTTTGCAGGCAAATAGAAATATAATTTTTAAATTTGGGATAGAAACAATTTTAAATGTTTGAACTTATATTGTCGGCCATTGGTCTTGGTTTTATGTTGAGCCTGGTTTTCATTGGTCCTATTTTTTTCCTTTTGATTGAAACCAGTTTCACAAGAGGACCTAAACACGCTTTAGCGCTAGATTTTGGTGTTATTACAGCAGATTTATTATGCATCGTTGCTGCTTATTATGCAAGTGCTGATATTGTTAATTTAATTGACAAACATCCAGGATTTTACAGAATTACAGCCATACTCATTCTCACCTATGGAATTATCATGATGGTGACAAAAACCAAAATGCATTTGCCGGGAGAAGAAAAAATAATCAGTCAGAATTATTTTAAAACATTCCTCAACGGATTTCTTTTAAACCTTCTTAATGTCGGAGTTATTCTTTTTTGGTTAGTAACAGTTATTGGGGTGAGAAATCAATATCCAGATACAGAAACATTGATTCTTTACTTGGCAATTGTAATTGCAACTTATCTTTTAATTGATTTTGCTAAAATTTTTCTCGCAAAACAATTCCATTATAAATTGACTCAAAAATTGGCAAACAACATCAGAAAAGGTGTAGGAGTTGTGCTGATTATTTTCAGTTTTTTCATTTTCCTTCAAAGTTTTAAAATGTTTAATCAATTTGATAAACAATTGGAAGAAGCAGAAAAAAAGGAATTAAAATATAAAAAAGACAAATGAAAATATTTCCAAAGTCACTCAAGAAAGGCGATAAAATTGCCATTATTTCTCCTGCTGGTTCAGTAGAACCCACTCAATTGGAAAAAGGGATTGAAATGATTAAATCTAAAGGTTTTGAACCTGTTTTAGGCGAAAATCTGTATACTAAATTTTCAAACGGATACAATTACGCTGGAACTGAAGAGCAAAGATTGAAAGATATGAATTGGGCTTTAAATGACAGCGAAATTTCCGCAGTTTGGGCTTCAAGAGGTGGTTATGGCTGCCAACATTTAATTCATGGTTTAAACTTAAAAGAATTTACCAAAAACCCGAAATGGTATATCGGTTATTCTGATAATACCGTAATTCAAAGTTTTTTGCTGAAAAAAGGTTTTGCTTCCATTCACGGACAAACGATTAAAACATCAAGCTTCGGAGTTACTGAAGAAAGCTATGATCTTATTTTTGATATTTTAAAAGGTAAAAAACCAAAATATAGTTTAGAACCGAATCAATTTAATAAAAAGGGTAATGTTGAAGGAGAATTGATCGGAGGTAATTTAGCCCTGATTTATGCGCTTTTAGGAACCAAATATTCTTTTGATTTTAAAGATAAAATATTATTTATCGAAGATATTGGTGAAAATTTTTATGCGCTCGATAGAATGATTATGAGTCTGGAATTAGCCGGAGTTTTTACAAAAATAAAAGGTTTAATTGTTGGCGGAATGACCAATATGGGCGACGAAAAAGACAACAAACAATACGAAGAAAGTTTTGATGAATTTGCAAACCAACTTATTTCAGACAGGATTTCAAAGTATAATTTCCCGGTTGTTTTTGGTTTTCCAAATGGCCACATTAAAGACAACCGTCCGTTGATTATTGGAAGTCAGGTTAAGATAAAGGTTGATGATAAGGTAAAGGTTGGTTTTAATTAATTCTAAACTCTCCTATTCTCAAACTTATGGCAGATCACAACGATTTTGGTAAAAAAGCAGAAGATTTAGCCGCCGATTATTTAGTTAAGAACGGCTATAAAATTCTTGTGAGAAACTTCCGTTATCAAAAAGCTGAGATTGATATTATTGCTGAAAAAGATAATTTAATTATTGTAACAGAAGTAAAAGCGAGATCCACAGATTTTTTCATTCTGCCTCAGGAAGCGGTTACGAAAGGAAAAATCAAACTTATCGTCACTGCAGCCAATCATTTTATGGAGGAATTTAATAAGAATCAGGAAGTAAGATTTGATATTATTTCTGTGCTTCTTGACGAAAAAGGAAAATTAATTATAGAACATATTCCAGATGCTTTTGAAGCATTTGATGCCAACTGAATTAATGTAATAATTTAACAATCTAGCAATATACCAACCATTGGTAAATTAGTACACTGATACATTGTTACATTTAAAAATTGAAAATTTTTATGAAAACAATACTCATCACCGGAGCGACTTCCGGAATAGGAAAATCTACTGCTGAACTTTTAGCAAAACAGGGAAACAGAATTATTATCTGTGGAAGACGACCAGAAGTTTTGGAGTCTGTAAAGACAGAGTTATCGGCTTTAACTGAGGTTTTTAGTTTAAAATTTGACGTGAGAAATCTTGAAGAAGTTGAAAGATCTATCGGATCGCTTCCTGAAGAATGGAAAAACATTGACGTACTGATTAATAATGCAGGAAATGCACATGGTTTAGAGCCTCTTTCAGCTGGAAGTACGGATGATTGGGATTCTATGATCGATGGAAATGTAAAAGGACTTTTATATATCTCTAAAACGCTTATTCCGATGATGAAAGAAAGGAATTCTGGTCAGATTATTAATATCAGTTCAGTTGCAGCAAGACAAACATATGCGAATGGCGTTGTATATTGTGCGACCAAAAAAGCAGTTGATGTTATTTCTGAAGGTATGAGAATAGAACTCACCGAATTCGGAATCAGAGTAACCAATATTCAACCTGGTGCTGTAGAAACTGATTTTTCTTTAATCAGATTTAAAGGAGATCAGGAAAGAGCTGCAACAGTTTATGCAGGCTATGAAGCTTTAAAACCTGAAGATATTGCTGATGCAATTGCCTATTGCATCAATGCTCCGCAACACATAACGGTTTCAGATATGACAATTTATCCAAGCGCACAGAGCGAGCCAAGAACGATTTACAGAAAAGGTTAATTTGAAAATGAGGTTCTTCCCTATTCTATTTTTGTTTTGCTTTGTTTTTGGATTTTCTCAGAATTATTCAAAAGATCAGAAAGCGGTTTTATTGCAAGCAAAAAAGCTTGATTCTCTGATGATGAATAATGATGCTCAAATTATTGATTTATTTTGTTCAGATGTTTCGTTTGGTCATTCCAATGGCTGGATTCAGAATTTGGAAGATTTTAAGAAAGATTTTTCTTCAAAAAAAGTCAGTTATAAAGAAATTACACAACTTGAAATTTCGGAACTAAAACAATTTAAAAATACAATAAGCATTCGAAGAACCATAAAAGTTGAAGGTCTTTACAAAAATCAGGATTTTGAAATGAAACTGGCTTTACTTGAAATCTGGGTAAAAAAGAAAGCTAATTGGAAATTGTGGAGCCGACAAAGTGTGGAAATAAAGCCATAAATTTGCGTAAATTTTTAGTTTAAATGAAAATATTATATCTCGAAACTTCCTCAAAAAACTGTTCAGTTGCCATTTCAGATGGTGAAAAGCTACTTTGCTCTACGGAAGAAGTTTCAGAAAACTATAAACAGAGTGAATCGCTACACACTTTTGTAGAATGGGCTTTGGAAGGTGCTAAATTATCAATGAAAGATATTGAAGCTGTTTCTTTAGGAAAAGGCCCGGGTTCTTATACCGGTTTGAGAATAGGAGCTGCCTCTGCAAAAGGTTTTTGCTACGGACTTAAAATTCCTTTGATTGCAGTCAATTCCATGGAAAGCATGATAGAACCTTTTTTAGGGCGAAACTATGAGTTAATCATCCCTTTGATCGATGCAAGACGAATGGAGGTTTATACTGCAGTTTACGATGGAATTTCAGGGGAAGAACTTATTCAAACCGAGGCTAAAGTTTTAGATGAAAATTCTTTTGAAGAATTAGAAGATAAAAAAGTACTTTTTGTAGGCGACGGAGCATTAAAAGCAAAAGAAATATTGCAGCTTCCGAAGGCAGAGTTTAATACAGAAATATATCCATCTGCTCAGTTTTTAATAAAGAAAACTTTAGAAAAAATAAAAAATGAAGATTTTGAAGATATTGCTTATTTCGAGCCTTTCTATCTTAAAGATTTTCATGGAGTGAAGAAAAAAACAAAAAGCGAAGAATAATATCTTCGCTTTTTGTTATTTTTTCATTGGTTTCACCTCTTCATAAGTCTGCTGAAGCTTCTGCATCGTATTATTTCCTGGTTTTTTCGGTATATTATTATTATTATTATTCTGTGGAGAATCATTCTTCATCTGCGAATTACCAGTATTGTTTGGAACTTGAGATGGCTGATTGTTATTAGGCTGTCCTGGTGCACCAAACGGACTATTAGGCATTTTATTTCCTTTATTATCAGTTGCCTGAAATGCGATATCACTTTTCAGATAATTCAGCATTTCTTTGGCTTTAATTCCTTCAGGGGTTTTAGCGTAATTCAAAACAATTTGTTCAAGCTGCAGAATCATTACTTCTTTTCCGCTTGTTTTTCCGGCATTGAAAGCATTTAAAAGATTCAGTTTAGGAACTAAAGCATCTTTAGGATATTTAAGAACCACCTGCTCTATTTTACCCTGACTTTCTGCAAATTTTTCAGATTCATACAAGGCAAAAGCCATTTTGTATTCGTTTTCAACTTCTTCAGAAGATTTTACAAAAGTATTACTTTTAGGATTTCTTGCGAATTCTGCAAAAGAAGTATAAGGATAATCGGTCAACAAAATCTGTTTAGCTCTGGCTGCAGCTTGCGGATCTTTCTCGTAATTCATTGCAAAAATTTCATACAAAGCCTGAAGCATTACTTTCTCTTCCGGCTTTACATCTACCAAATCATAAAGCGTTTTTGTTGCTAAAGGTGTATTGGTAAAATAATTCTGATACATTACTCCAAGACCTAATGAAGCAGTGTCTCTATCCTTTTTCAGCTGAGATAGTTTTCCGGCATCTGCAGGAATTTGCTCAATATAAAATGAAGGTTCAAAACGCCTCGGATTAGGTGCAGAAGTTACTCCTAAAGCTTCATTTTTCATCTCTTCCAGCGAAGCCATTTTTTTAGAATAACGCCAGTTATCTACTAAAGCACGGTCTCCCCAAACTTGTTTAAAGGTAGATGTACCCTTGCTAACTGTGCCTGTGTTTCCAAAATAAAAACCTTTTGCCGTAATTCCGAAATCTTCAAAAGAATTTGAACTGTTTGCAAAAAGAGAATTGGCGTTGTAATCACCGGTGTCAAAACCTTTGCTTCTTTCTGCCCGTCTCCTTTCCTGTTCTTCTCTTTCTTCTTTAATTTTCAGTTTTTCGATATATTTTGCAAAATAATCGGTTTTCTGTACATCGGTCATTTTTGCCAAAGAAAGAATACTATCATTTCTCTTAATTAAATAATAATTTTTAGAGATTTTTTTTATGTAATTTGATTGATCTTGCAGCAAAATTTTAGAAGGTTCATATGTCATTGAAACCAATGCAGAATCATAATAAGCTCCAGCTCCGATGTAATCATTTTTGTCTAAATAATCTTTACCGATTTCATAATAAGCCAAACCCCTCACCTGCCCGTCAGAAACTTTTTCGAGCAGAGATTTTCTGAAGAATTCCTGTGCTTCTTTTTTCTTACCTGCTTTGTTAGCCATTAAACCTAAAGCGTAGTAAAACTCATTTTTTCTTGATCCGTAAGTTCCTTTTTTGCTTATTTTTTCGAGATAATCTTTAGCGCCTTCATAATTTCCTTTTCCGTTGAATGTTTTGGCGATTTCGATCTGAGATTTTACTTCAAATTCAAAATCATTGGCATATTTATAGGCGGCTAAAAAACTTTCTCTTGCAAGCTCTTGTTTTCCTGTTTCTTGTAAAACCTGTCCTCTCAAAAACGCAATTCTGCTTTTTAGTTTTCTGTTACTGTTCAGTTCAAAAGCACGGTCTAATTCTTTTATAGATTCTTCTTTTTTACCTGCATCCAAAAGAGATTCAGCATAATAAATACTCAACAGTTTATCATGATCTTTGCTTAGTTTTTCGCTTCTAAGCTTATTGAAAATTTCGTCAGATTTATGATAATTTTTAATTTGTGAGTAGGCTAAAGCTTCGTAAATATGAGCTAACGGAAGTCTTTTGTCTTCCTTCATATGGGTGAAAACATAGTTTAATGCATCCAAAGCTTTAATTGCTTTTCCCTGGTAAATTCTAGATTGAGCCAGAATAATATAGGCATCAAAGATCGTTTTGTTTTGCTCCTCTCCTTTTCTGATGACAGAATATTTATTAATCGCTTTCAAAGCTTTCGCTTCAGCAATTTCTAAAGTTGTTGCTCCTTTATTTCCTTCCGGATTATTAGGATCTTGAGGCATATTTCCGGGCATTCCAGGCATTCCGGAACCTTTTGATGGCATTCCGGGTGCACTTCTTCCATTTTGTTGCGGTCGGTTTACTTCCGCCATTTTCATAGAATTTTCTGCAAAGGCTGAAGATTGTCCCAAATCACTTCCCAAAGGTTGTTCTTCGTAAGTTAAAATGGGAATATAAGGCGCATAAAAATTGTCTTTATGAGCTTTGTCTCTTTCCGTAAACTCACTGTTTAATGCATCTTTTGCATTAAACAGGGTATTGTAATATGTTGAAAATCCTTTTAAAAACTTAGATCTGGCTTCCGGTTTTTTCACTTTCGTGCCACAGGAAACGACGACAATCGCTGCTAAAAGGAATACTATATTTTTTTTCATTATTTCAATATAACTCGCTAATTTACTTTTTATTATCAGCAGTTTGATGATTTTGTAAAAATAATAAAATTTTATTTTGAAAACAGTTATAATTCTCGCAATATTTTATAGACTAAATGTGTCGGAAGTCCCATAATGGTATAAAAACTACCGTTTATTTTTTTGATTTTTGCCATTCCAAGCCATTCTTGTACACCGTAAGCTCCTGCTTTGTCGAATGGTTTATATTTTTTGATATAAAAATCAATTTCTTGATCTGAAATTTCATCAAACTCTACGTCGGCAACATCGGTTTCTGTAATGATCTTGTCTAAAGTTTTTATGGTAATTCCGGTGTATACCTGATGTATTTTTCCTGATAATGATTGAAGCATTTCCTTTGCCTCAATTTCATCTTTTGGTTTTCCTAAAAACTTATTTTCAATGGCAACGACCGTATCTGCTGTTAATAAAACGTCGTTGTTTTGCAGATTTCCGAATGCATTGGCTTTTAATTCAGATAAATAAGCTGCGGCTTCTTCTATTTTTATATTTTCAGGTAAAATTTCTTCACAGTCAATTTTTACGACTTCAAAATCAAAACCTAAACTTGACAATAATTCTTTCCTTCTTGGAGATTGTGATGCTAAAAGTATTTTCATCAGTATTTATAAATGATTAATGATAAACGATAATTGTTTTTTCACTGCTAAAATTATACAGATTGCGTATTATCATCATGCCATTTTCCCTGAACTTTCATTACCTGCTCAATCACATCGCGTACTGCTCCACTTCCACCTTTTATTTGCGAAATATAATCTGAAATTCCTTTTATTTCGGGAACAGCATTTTCTGGACAAGTTGCAATTGCCGAATTCTGCATCATATGAAGATCCGGAACATCATCTCCCATAGTCAGAATTTCTTCGTTTTTAAGATTATATTTAGCCTTAAAATCTTCATAATCCGCCATTTTATCATGGGATTTTGCATAGTAATCCTGTATTCCCAAATAATTGATTCTATGTCTCACCATTTCGTCATTTCCTCCTGTGATAACTCCAATCAGATAATCATTTTTTAATGCTTTTACCACAGCATATCCATCCAAAACATTCATTACTCGGCTCATATTTCCGCCGGGCATCAGATAAACACTTCCGTCGGTAAAAACGCCATCTACATCAAATACAAAAGCTTTTATATCTTTTAATTTCTCTTTATAACTCATTTTTAAATTTTCAAAAAAATATTTTTTATCTAGTCGAGATTGTAAGTAAGCCTCACGGTAATTCTTGCTGATTTTTCTTTGCTTGAAGTATCAAAGTTTCCTCCATAACTATCTTCATCAGTAGAACCTTTTGCTGTAATCTGAAAAACACCCATCGAAGCGTCTTTTAATTTTCCAAGGTCACCGTCTGCACTTTTTACAATTTTTTCAGCTCTTTGTTTTGCATCTTTTGAGCCCGCTTCTATCAGACTGTGTTTCAGAGAAGAAAGATCAGAATAAGTATATTGGGCTGAAGATGGTTCAAACTGAACTCCACTATTGATAAGTTCGGCAGTTTTGTCAATCACGCTTTCAATTTTTTTCATCAAAGCCGGATTTTTCTTAGCTCTGAAAAATACACTTTGGGTAGCCTTATATCCATCAAAGATATCCTCAGACTTTTCTGTTCCGTCGGCTTCTTTTGTCGTTACAGTACGATAAGACCTTGAGAAATTAACTCCGCCAAAAGCAAATTCACCTGCTTTAAAACCCTTGCTGTAGAAAAATGTTTTTACTTTTTCTTTGTCCTGTGAGATTAAATTGTAAGCTTCTTTTGCATCCATTGCACTCGCATCAAAGCTTCCGCTCCAACTTATTTCATCTGAAATAAAATCTTTTGAACCAAGACCTGTAACGGATATGGTGTCTTGTTTTAAATTTCTGTTTTTAAAACTTGAGCCCAATACGAAAGCTGTAATAACGATTGCTGCTCCGATGATGAGGGAACGGATAATGTTTGTATTCATTTTTTTGGTTTTCATCAAAGTTAAAACTTTATGACAATTGATACATTTTTTTAATAGAATGATTCATTGTTTTATAAATTTCGAGACTTTCGCCTTTTAATAATTGCTCATGTAATTCCAGAACTCTTTTGTCGTTTCTTACGGCAGGTCCGGTTTGTGCTGATTTAGGTTCTATTTCACCAATTTTCTGAACAGTTTCATTAATCAGCGGTAAAAAATAATCAAATGGAATTTCTTGCGCATCTGAAATTTCCTTGGCTCTTGCAAAAAGATGATTCACAAAATTGCAGGCGAAAACTGCAGTTAGGTGAATGTATTTTCTCTTTTCATGGGTGCTTTCCATTACATTGTCTGAAATTTTAGAAGCCAAATCAGTTAAAATTCTCTGGTCTTCTTCATTTTCAGTTTCAATAAAAAAAGGAATTTTTTTATAATCTAAATCTTTAGTTTTTGAAAAAGTCTGTAAAGGGTAAAAGCTTGATTTTCTGTACTCTCCTGCTAAAATTTCTTTTGGAAGTGAGCCGGAAGTATGGGCAACCAGGCAATCTTTTTTAGCAATAATTTTAGAAACATCCTCTACAGAATTATCACTTACACAAATAATATATAAATCTGCATCTTCCAAATTTTCTGTGGAATAAGAAATACTTAATTCTGAAGAAATTTTTTGAAGCTCTTTTTCGTTTCTTCCAAAAATTTGGGCTAAAAAAATACCATTTTGAACGAAAGCTTTTGCCAAATGATAGGCAACATTTCCGGAACCGATAATGACTGTTTGCATAAAACAAAGATAAGAGTTTTTAGTTTTGGGATATAAACTGAATGAAGAAGAAAGTTTTCGAATAAATATTATTGCTATAAATCTTAAAAGTTAATATATTGGACTAAAAATTGAATAAGTAATTTAACTTTTAGATATTTTTGTAATCCAAAACAATGAAAGCATCTTATGAAGATTAAAGACGCAGAGATTATTGCGCTGATGCAAAACCCACGAACACTTGATAAAGGTATTCGGGTGTTGATGGATGCTTATCAGAGTAGATTATATTGGCATATCAGACGTATTATTGTAGATGGAGACCTTGCTCAGGATACTTTGCAGGAAACATTTATAAAAGCTTACCAAAATTTTCATCAGTTCAAAAATGACAGCCAGCTTTACACTTGGCTGTACAGAATTGCAACCAATGAAGCATTGCAGCAGATTAATAAACTGAAAAAAATGCAGAAGACCGATGAAGACCCGGAATACTATATGCAGAATCTGGTTGCCGATAATACACACAGTGATGCAGAAGAAATACAAATTTTTTTGCAAAGAGCCATACAAAGCCTGCCCGAAAAGCAGAAACTGGTATTTATGATGCGGTATTATGATGATTTGCCTTACGAAGAAATATCAAAAATAGTTGATATGTCCGTAGGAACTTTAAAAACAAATTACCATTACGCCAAACAAAAAATAGAAGAATATATCAAAGAGAATTACGAAAGATAATTTTTGAGAACCAACAACATGAAAGATTTTGATCTGGAAAAATTAGAACGCAAAAACATTTATAAAGTCCCTGAAAATATGTTTGAAAATATTCAGGACAAAGTGTTGAGTGAAATAAAAGCGGATAAAAAAGCTCCGATTTTTAAATTGAATTGGGGATATGCAGCAGCTGCATCCTTAGCTCTTATTTTTGGAGCGACATTTATGTATCAATTCAATTCAGATTCTTCAGCGAATGGAGATTCAAATGGTAACTATGCTGATAACAGAACAGTGCCTAAAAAAGAAAGCCAGTTAGCGTACGAAACTTTAGCTTCAGATTTAACTTCAGTGGAAAATTCGAATCAAAGAGTTGAAAGACAGATGGATATAAAACCTGTGGTTTCGCAGGTTGTTAATAATAATTCCGGAAATCAGAATAAAAAAGCGGTTAAAACGGCTAATGAAATCCATATGAATGAATATTTGGAATCGCTTCCCAATTCAGAGATCGCAGAATTGGCAAACAATTCTAGTCAGGATGTTTATTTAGATTTATATAATTAAAAGAAAGATGAAAAAAATATTATTTATACTTTTTATTATCTCAAGTTTTGGGTTCAAAGCCCAAATCAAGGAGTATGATTGGAAGAAAATGAATCCCGATCAAAGAAAAGAGGTAATAAACAATCTTTCGCCAGATGAAAGAAAAGCGCTACTTACACAATTCAGAAATAATATGGTTGTTGATATGTTGGATGTTGCGCCACAGGATAAAGCAGAATTTACTGCGATGTACAATGAATATCTAGACAATCAGAAAAAAATTAAAAGTCAGTTCGATTCAAATTTTGATCCTGCAAAACTCACCGAAGAAGAAGCAAAAGTAAAACTTCAGCAAAGTTTTGATGTAGGGCAAAAATTATTCGATAATAGAAAAAAGTATGCTGAGAAGATGCAGACTGTGATTCCTTGTCAAAAAGTCTTGAAACTTTTTCAGTCTGAGGGAATGATGAGAGATAAAATGAATGAAAAAAAACCTCACGGCGGGAAAAAAAAGTCTTCAGAATCGAAGCAAACTCCATAATAGTTTATTTTTTTAATGTTGGACGACTCTTGCAATTCATTGTGAGGGTCGTTTAATTTTAGAATATTTGTAGAAAATATTTTTAATGAAAAAATTGATCTTTTTCCTATTGATTTCTGCAACAGTAGCCGCTCAAAAAGTTGAACTCATAACTTTGAATCAGAATATTAAAGATAAAAGAGGTTTCATAAAATCATTAACTTTAATAGATAACAGAAACGATAAGACTATCGGTAGCGTAACAGATAAAGATGAAAAAGCTGAAATTAAATTTGCTGATGTAGACCTTAAAAGCCACTTTGAAAAATGGTTTAAGGAAGCTAATGATAATGTAGGAAATACAGATATTGTGATTATGCTTGAAAATTTGAAAGCATATGATGAACAAGACGAAAACAAAACTTTTCCCTATGCCAAAGCCAAGATAAAAATATCAGGTTTTTTGAAAAGAAATGATAAATACTACTTCATAACGCGATTTGATAACGTTGTTGTCTGCAATCCAAAAACGGTTTCTCACCCACAAAAATACTTAGCCCAGCAAATTTCAGATATTATTTCTGAATTTATTAAAATTACCTATTCAGGTTCCGTCTCGGGATCCTATATTCCGGAAAATCAGATAAATAATTATGATAAATATTTGATTAAAAACAATAAAGCATTAACGAATCCTGTCCTTGAAAACGGTATTTATACAAGTTTTAAAACTTTTTACAATCAGCAGCCAAACTTCGAATATAGATTGGAAAAAAATAAAAAAGGAAAGGTAGTAAGATTAATAAAAAATCAGTTAAGTACATCTTTTTCAGAAATGTATTGTTATGTGGAAAAGGGCGTAGCCTACAAACTGACACCAGTTGGATTTGATGAAATGAAGAAAAATGAAAAAGGATTTTACATTTATAGCTCGAGAGTCAATCTTTTTTCTGAATCAAAAACTGGTGGTATTATGATAAGTGCGCTTGCAGGCGGAGTAGTGGGAGCTTTGATAGGTGCAGCAATAGATTCTGGATCCAACGGAGCAAATGGTGCTGTAAACGGAGTAGGATTCAAGTCGACTCAAGAATCTGATGTTTATTTTGATTCTCTTACTGGAGCTTATATTTTTGAAAAATAAGAGTAAATTGTTAAAAATTTTGATAAGCAAATTTTTTTTCAGATTAATAAAGTCGAAAGATAAATTCTCCTGCATTTTGTTATCTTTGCAAATTACATAGTTCTTAAATGAAAAACATACGAAATTTTTGCATAATTGCTCATATCGACCACGGTAAATCTACTTTGGCAGACCGTCTTTTGGAGTATACCAATACGGTGACTCAAAGAGAGTTACAGTCTCAGACGCTTGATGATATGGATTTGGAAAAAGAACGTGGGATTACAATTAAATCTCACGCCATCCAGATGGATTATGAGCTTAATGGCGAAAAATATATCTTAAACCTTATTGATACACCGGGACACGTAGATTTTTCTTACGAAGTTTCTCGTTCGATTGCAGCTTGTGAAGGTGCGCTTCTTATTGTGGATGCTGCGCAAAGTATTCAGGCACAAACAATTAGTAATCTTTATTTGGCATTAGAAAACGATCTGGAAATTATTCCAATTCTTAATAAAATAGATCTTCCGTCTGCAAATCCTGAAGAAGTTACCGACGAAATTATGGGGCTTTTAGGATGTAAATACGAAGATGTTCTTAGAGTTTCTGGTAAAACAGGAGAAGGTGTTCACGAATTACTGGAAGAAATTGTAAAAAGAGTTCCGCCACCGGTTGGAGATCCTAAAGCACCGCTTCAGGCATTGATTTTTGATTCTGTTTATAATCCTTTCAGAGGAATTGAAGCTTATTTTAAAATCGTAAATGGAAGTATTTCTAAAAACGAGAAAATCAAATTTTTCGCTACAGGAAAAGAATATGGAGCTGATGAAGTAGGTACTTTAAAGCTAAAACAAGTTCCAAAGAAAACAATAGAATGTGGTGACGTAGGTTATCTTATTTCGGGGATTAAAGACGCCCGTGAAGTAAAAGTAGGAGATACGATTACCTCTTTTGTAAACCCTGCAGATGCACCAATTGATGGATTTGAGGAAGTAAAACCAATGGTTTTTGCCGGAATTTATCCTATCGAATCTGAAGATTTTGAAGAATTAAGATTCTCATTAGAAAAATTAAGATTAAATGATGCTTCTTTGGTTTTCGAACCGGAAAGCTCTGCAGCATTAGGTTTTGGTTTCCGTTGCGGATTCTTAGGAATGCTTCACATGGAAATTGTTCAGGAACGTCTGGAGAGAGAATTTGATATGAACGTGATTACAACGGTTCCCAACGTATCGTACCACGGATATTCTAAAAAAGATCCTGAGACTACAATTCTGATCAACAATCCGTCTGAAATGATTGATCCCAATCTTTTAGACCGAGTGGAAGAGCCTTATATCAAAGCTTCGATTATTACAAAATCTGATTTCGTAGGAGCTGTAATGACGCTTTGTATTGAGAAAAGAGGGGAAATCGTTAACCAAAGTTATCTGACTGCTGACAGAGTGGAACTGACCTTCAATATGCCTTTGGCTGAGGTTGTTTTCGACTTTTATGACCGTCTGAAGTCTATTTCTAAAGGTTATGCTTCATTCGATTATTCACCAATCGGAATGCGCTCTTCTAAGTTGGTGAAAATGGATATTCTGATTAACGGAGATATGGTCGATGCTTTATCTTCTTTGATTCACGATTCAAATGCTTACTACATTGGTAAAAAAATGTGTGAAAAACTGCGCGAATTGATCCCGAGACAACAGTTTGATATTGCTGTTCAGGCAGCGTTGGGAGCGAAAGTTATTGCAAGAGAAACGATTAAAGCTTTAAGAAAAGACGTTACCGCAAAATGTTATGGTGGTGATATCTCAAGAAAGAGAAAACTTTTGGAAAAGCAGAAAGAAGGAAAGAAGAAAATGAAACAGATTGGTAGAGTAGAAGTACCGCAGTCGGCATTTATGGCTGTATTGAAGCTGAATGACTAACCATCATTGATGGTTTTTAAAATATAAATCCGCAGAAAATTTCTGCGGATTTTTTTATCATAAACCGTTTCAACTGAAACGGTTTGCTATTTATTTTTTCGTATATTTTATTTCCATTGTTTTATACTCTTTGCCTGTTTTTGCATCAGGTCCATACATTTCTAATGTTTGATGAGTATCGTCTACAAAAGTGTAGACTTCTCTCATATTGCAGTCTTTTCCGGGTCTTGTAGGGTCTGTCATTTTTCCTTTAAATTCAATTGATTTTTTTGATGCATTCCAGTCTCCTTCCATGGTCATCAAACCTGTTCCCATATTGTCAATCCAAGTGGTTACAAATTTCTTTTTAGAATTGTCGTAACCCGTAATACTCATTCCTTCAAAATGGACTCCCATAAAATTTCCTTTGTGCTCACTGGTTTGGTAGCGCCCATCAAAGATCATTTTATTGATTGTTGTCGATGTACTAGTCATTGGTTTTCCTCCGTCTTCCATCCACATCGTATTTTCTCCGGACCAAACTCCGTCAGATTTTGCCAGCATTTTCTGCATATCTCCTGGCGTTGCATAATCTATCCACGCTTTGGTTGCGGTTGCAGAATCTACGGGTTTCCACTCTTCATTGGCTGTAGAATCTGTTACTGTTGATGTTTTTACATCAATTTTTGCTTTATCACATGCGATAAATAGAAGAGCAGTGAAAGCTGTAAAGAATAAAATTTTCATAAATGTCTAGTTTTAAGTTGATTATAAATTTAGTGAAAAATAGAATCCGAAAAATTATTATTTAATCTTGAAATTGAAGTTTGTAATTGTTATTTTTGTGTAATCATAACGCAAATTAAATTATGGATTCTCCAAAAAAATTACAAGATATCAAAGTGGCTGTCGATGCCGTTATTTTCGGATATTTTGATAAAAAAGATTTACAACTTCTTTTAATCAAGAGAAATATTGAACCATTCAAAGGAGGTTGGGCACTTCCAGGAGGTTTGGTTCTAGACGATGAAAATCTGGATGATGCCGTAAAAAGAGAATTACATGAAGAAGCAGGTATAAAGCCTGATTTTTTAGAACAACTCTACACATTTGGCAATGTAGGTCGTGATCCAAGAAATAGAGTAGTTTCCATTGCTTATTTGGGTTTGGTCAATCCTTCATATCATGAGTTGTTTGCAGATTCAGATGCGGAAGATGCGCAATGGTTCAGTGTCAATGAGCTTCCCAAGTTAGCTTTTGATCATCAGACCATTATTGACATTGCGTTAAAAAGGCTTCGTACAAAAATTCAATATCAGCCGATTGGTTTTAATCTTTTGAATGATGAGTTTGTGTTTTCTGAATTGGAGAATCTCTACAAAACTATTATCGGAAAAGAAATTGACCGCCGAAATTTCAGAAAAAAAATCATGAGTTACGGACTTCTCAACGAAACTTCTCAATTCAAAAAAGAAGGCAGCGGAAGACCAGGAAAATTATTTACTTTCAATCAGGAAAAATATAAAGAGCTTGAAGAGGAAGGATTTTATTTTGAAATTAAATAATTTTTAAACACTAATCACCCAAATTTTATCACAAATAACACAATGTTCAATATTAAAATAACCAGAACTTTTTCACATCAATAGGAACGGGCTTTAGCCCGTTTTTTTAATAAATAAACATAACATCGGGTTTAGCTAAAATTTAAATGAACTATAATCAATAGTGTCATTAGTGAAAATATTTTTGGGATTCGTATTTAATTAAAATAAATTTTTATAACTGAAAATCAGTCATTTAATATTATTAGCGTAAAATAAACACAAATAAATTTGGCTAATAAAATCAAATCTTTTTATATTTGTGTAACAATAACGCAATCATGAAATACACATTACAAAATACAATAGAAAAATTTCAGAAAAAAGAAAACATAGAATTCTTATTTTTCTGGGGACATACGGTAAAAGATGAGATTACAAAAGCTTGTTTTAGTCAATGGTTTCCTTTACAATTCGAAGAAAATGGAACGAATTATCCAACAGCCGAACATTATATGATGGCTGGGAAAGCGAGACTTTTTAATGATAATGAAAATTTAGAAGAAATTTTAAAATCTGATTCTCCAAATCAAGCGAAGAGTTTAGGAAGAAAGGTGAAAAACTTTGATCCGAAAGTTTGGGATGAGCAAAAATATGAGATCGTGCGAAGAGCAAACTTGTTAAAATTTTCTCAGAATGAAGCGTTTAAGGAGTTTTTACTTTCAACAAATGATAAAATATTAGTTGAAGCAAGTCCGTACGACACAATCTGGGGAATCGGAATGCTTGAAACAGATCCAAATGCACAAAATCCATCTCTTTGGAATGGTGAAAATTTGCTAGGATTTGCTTTAATGGAAGTAAGAGACGAATTAAGAGGATAGAAACACAATAATCAAACACAAAATATTAATTATGAAAAAGATAGAATTACATCCACAGATATTTTTGATTGAAGATTTTCTTACAAATGAAGAATGTAATCATTACGTTGATATGACGCAGGACAAAGTTTTTGAAGAAGCAAAAATCAATATGCACGGTCAGCAGTTAATGAATAAAGGAATCAGAAATAATGACAGACTGATGGTTTTTGATAATGATTTAGCTGAAAATCTTTTCCAGAAAGCAGTTGAATTTCTTCCATATGATCATGAAAATTATGAAGTTTTGAATTTTAATGAAATGCTAAGGATTTATAAATACTCTCCGGGACAAAGATTTAAAATGCATCGTGACGGAAGCTATATCAGAAATGAATATGAGAAAAGTTTTTACACCTTTATGATCTATTTGAACGATGATTTTGACGGTGGAGAAACAGAATTCGAAAATTTATTCACGGTTGCTCCAAAGAAAGGTTCTGCATTGGTTTTTCATCATCCTTTAAGACATGAAGGTAAAACTTTAATCAGCGGTTTAAAGTATGTTTTGAGAACGGATGTGATGTACTCTAGAAAATAATTCGCAAAGAATTAAGATAAAACTATGCAGCTTCTAATTAGTGTGATATTAACGCAAATAAAAGATTTAAAAACATGGAAGAAGACTTAAAACCCAGATTTATCGAATCATTACAAAGAAATAATGACCAGATAAGAGAAGATCGAGCCCGAACAATCGGAGAAGATTCAGAGTTGATATACAGACGCCGAGTTGAAGACATTGAACTGAAGATAAAAAGACTGGAACGCGAACAAGAAGGTCTTATCGACATCAGTCCGTTAGACAAAAACAGTTTGACATTTGCAGATTTTCAGCCGGAAGCATTCGTTCAGAAAGACATAGAATTATCATTAACAATCAGAAATTTAAATATTCAGCTAGAAGTTTCCACAAAAAGATTTGAATATTTATTTGGTAAAAAATTTTAGTTATGGGAAGTACAAGATACGACATGGACGCTCGTTACGACAGAGCAAGAAGAGAAGGTTATGCATCAAAATCTGCAAGTGAAATTTTCACTCAGAATGCAAAAAGAATGGCACACGAATCAATGAATCCTAAAGGTATTTCATTCAGAGAATCTCGGGATTCTACGGTTCATCCAAATTCAGTTCCTATTATTTTAGGATTGGATGTCACTGGAAGTATGGGACATATTCCTCATGAATTAATCAAAGAAGGTCTTCCAAAACTGATGGGCGGAATCATCCAAGGTGGAGTTCCCGATCCTGCGCTTTTATTCTTAGGAATTGGTGATCACGAATGTGACAGTTATCCTTTACAGGTCGGTCAGTTTGAATCGGGAGATGAAGAGCTTGATATGTGGTTAACAAGAACTTATATTGAATCTGGAGGTGGCGGAAATGCCGGAGAAAGTTATTTATTAGCTTGGTATTTTGCCGCTTTTCACACCAGAACCGATGCTTTTGAAAAGAGAAATCAAAAAGGATTATTGTTCACGGTGGGCGATGAGCCTTGTCTGAAAACACTTCCAGCTTCTTCGATCAAGGAAATTATGGGGACAGGTCAACAGACTTTTAAGCACACTGAATTATTGGCAGAAGCACAAAAGAAATATGAAGTTTTTCACATCAGCGTTTTGCATTCCGGACAGGCTGTAAATGCAGATCAAGGTTGGAAAGATCTGTTAGGGCAAAACTGCTTATCCATCGAAGATTACAGAGATGTTCCAAAGGTGATTAAAGATATAGTTTGCAATAAATTTAGTGAAGATCATTTCAAAACTAAAGATTTAGGTGGATTTAATAATATTCAAATGTTTTAAAAAATGAAAACAGCACAAATAATTATAGGCTTAGGTTTTGGTGATGAAGGAAAAGGAATCACTACAGATTTTCTGGCTCAGCAGAATCCTGAGTCTGTAGTTATTCGTTTTTCAGGCGGACAACAGGCGGCGCATACGGTGATGATTGATGATAAAAAGCATATTCACTCAAGTTTTGCAAGTGGAGCACTGCGTGGTTTGCCTTCTTATTTTACTGAACATTGCACAATTCATCCGACTTTTTTTTTCAACGAAAGGGAAGAATTAAAACAGAAAAACGGAAACATTGAACTGCATATTCATCCGTTGGCAAAAGTAACTACTCCTTTCGATGTTTTAAGTAATAGAAAAAATGTCAGAAACTTAGAACACGGAACCTGTGGAAAAGGAGTTGGAGCGACAATGAAGAGAAATGAAAGTCCGTTTAAATTATTTGCTGTTGATTTGATCGGCCCAAGATCGATGTTGATTGAAAAATTAAAAGGCATCGCTAATTATTATGGTTTTGAAGAAGGAGAGGAAATTCAAAATGCATTACAGGATTTTTTAGAAGCCATCGATACAATTGATTGGAAAATTGAAGGTTACAATTATCTGAATTCATTTAACAATCTTATTTTTGAAGGGAGTCAGGGGATTTTATTAGATATGGATCATGGTGTGTTCCCGAATGTAACTTTTGCTAATACAACTTCAAAAAATGCTTACGAAGTTTGTAAATTGTTGAAGATTGAAAATATAGAAATGTTTTACGTAACAAGAAGTTATTCAACCCGTCACGGAAGTGGATGGATGAGCAATGAAAAGAATTTAACATTAAAAAATAATGAAGAGGAAACCTGTGTTTTTAATGAATACCAAAAGGATCTTCGCTTTGGAAATTTAGATTATAAATTATTAAATTATGCTCTGAAATTGGATGAAGCTTATGTTGTTGCTCAAAAGAAAAATTTGGTAGTAACCTGTTTGGATCAGTTGGATGAAACATTTAAAATAGAAAATCTTGATGTGAAATTTGATACAGTTTACGGATCTTATTCTCCATATTCAAAAGACTTTAAACAGATTTTTGAACCCAAATAATGGTTTTATATTTAGTGATAAAAACAGAATAGAATACAATGATGAAAGAATTTGAAATAAGAGCAGATTATAACAGAGATACCATAGTGATATACCAGGCATATAATGAAACTATTGCAAAATCTGCCGTGATGAATCAGAAGTTTTCTGCTCCTTTTTCATTCAACAGAATGACATGGATAAAACCTTCTTTTCTCTGGATGATGGAAAGGAGCAATTACGGACAAAAATCTGGACAGGAATGTACGCTGGCCGTCCATATCAAGAGAGAAGCCTGGGAAAAAGCGCTAAGCAAAGCGATTTTAACTTCTCCTGAAAAAAGGGTATATCCCAACCCCGGAATCTGGGAAAAAGACTTTAAAAATGCTGATGTCTATGTGCAGTGGGATCCGGAAAGAAATATTAAAGGGAATAAATTGGAATACCGTTCTGTTCAGGTGGGAATCAGCCGCTATCTGATTGAAGAATTTAATAAAGAATGGATCGTTAAAATAGAAGATTATACGCCTTTGGTAAGAAAGATCTTAAATTTCACCAAATCCGGAGACTATGATAAAGCAAAAAAACTTTTACCCAATGAAAAAGTGTATCCATTGTCCATTGAACTTGCTCGCAAAATAGGAGCAAGTATTTAAAAAAACAAAAACTATGAAACAATACCTTTGACTTAAAGCTACAGACCTAATGAAAAAGATAAATTATTTAAAAAGGTGACGCAACAAACCCTCAAATAAAAGGAAATAAAATCATCACTCATATCTGCAATGATATTGGAGGATGGGGAAAAGGTTTTGTATTGGCCATTTCTAAACGGTGGAAAAAACCTGAAAATGAATACAGAAAATGGTTTCAAAACGGTGAAAATTTTAAACTTGGAGAAATTCAAAGAGTTCAAGTTGAAGAAAATATTTGGGTTTGCAATATGATCGGTCAACATAAAACAATTACTAATTCAAAAGGAATTCCACCTATCAGATATGAAGCTGTTGAAAAATGTTTAGAGAAACTTTCTTATGATACTTTAAAGTTAAATGCAAGCATTCATATGCCGAGAATTGGTTGCGGTTTGGCAGGTGGTCAATGAGAAGAAATTGAAGCTGTTATTGAGAGAACATTACTAAAAAATAATGTAGAGGTATATGTTTATGATTTTGAATAAAAGATTATCCGAAATTTAACAACATGAAAAATTCTTTGTGAGCTTTGCTAAGTGAAATCGAAGATTCGAGGAAGTCAAATACCTTTGCGAACTTAAAAATCAATAGAATTATTAGCAAAATTTGCGTTAAAAATAAATTAAGAATATAAAAAACACAACCATGAAAACAAAAACACTTTACAGACCTGTCGGAGAAAAGGAAATGATTCTGATTATGGAAAACAATTTCAAAAAATTCCCCCCAAGATTAGAATGGCAGCCGATTTTCTATCCTGTTTTAAATAAAGATTATGCCTCAGAGATTGCAGAAAAATGGAATACGAGAGACGAAGCCGGAAACTACTTAGGTTTTGTAACGAAATTTGAAGTTTTGGAAGATGAAGTAAATAAATATCCTGCACAAAATGTAGGAGCCAGAAATCATAACGAATTGTGGTTTCCTTCTGAAGAAATGGATATTTTTAATCAGGCAATTGTTGGGAATATTGAAGTGACAAAAGTATTTATAGGGAAAGATTTCAAAAATCCTGCAAATAATGACATAGAAAATTTATTATTAAACATAAAAAAACTAACGATGACAAACAAAGGAATGGCAAAAGATACATTAGACATCTTAGCCAAGAAATATTATATAAACGAACAGAACGAAAAAATAAATATAGAAAACGAACTGGAAATTTCCACAAAAGGAACAATTTTGTTTTCACCGGAAAAACTTTCGGAAATGACAAAAAATGAACTTCCCCAAACTAATTTTGAAACACAATTTGAGGTTTGGAGATGCAGTTCTTTAAAAGCAATTTTACAATTAGCCGAGGAAGAAAATCAGGAAAAATTGATGTGTCTGAATTTCGCATCAGCCAAAAATCCCGGTGGAGGTTTTATCAACGGAGCAGAAGCTCAGGAAGAGAGTCTGGCGAGAACTTCAGGATTGCATGACAGCCTGCTTCAAGGTTGGGATTATTACAGAATTCATCGCGAAATGGAATCTTGTTTTTACACCGATATGATGATTTACAGCCCGAAAGTTCCTGTTTTCAGGAAAGATAAAGGAGAATTATTACCGAAACCTGTTTTGTGTAATTTCATCACGTCTCCGGCAGTGAATGCAGGTGTTGTAAAACGCCAGGAACCGGAAAGGGCTCATGAAATTTTCGGAGCAATGGATGTAAGAACGGATAAAATGTTGGCTTTGGCTTTAAACATGGGAAATGAAACCTTAATTTTAGGAGCCTGGGGATGCGGTGTTTTTAAAAATGATCCTAAAGAAATTGCGGAATTGTTTAAAAAGTATCTTCACGGAAAGTATAAAAATAAATTTAAAAGGGTGGTATTTGCTGTTTTGACGAAGAAAGAGGAAATGATAAAGCCATTTGAAGAAATCATTAGTTAAAAAAATGCAAACGAATTGTCATGAAAGCTTATAAATATAGATCAATAGAAAAAGATGTTTTTGAAAGAGACTTGAAAACACTAAGTGAAAATTGCTTTTACTCTTCGAATTATTCTATGTTGAATGACCCATTTGACATTTATTTTAATGAAGAAATATCTCAATTTATAGATCTTTTGAAAACTTTATTTCCGCATGAAGAATTGAATAATCTTGAAAAACAATTTAAAGAAGTTTTAAATTTCAAAGAAGAAATTGGAGTTTATTGTTTGAGTACAGATGTTCTAAATGAACAATTATGGGCTTATTATGCCAGCTCTTATTCAGGATATTGTATTGAGTATGATTTAGAAAAATTAGTTGATAAAGGACAAAACTTTGATTTTCAATATCAATTTGAAATTGATTACAAAGACAATATTCCAACTTTAGATATTAACGATTTTACAAACCTCCAAGAAGGGTTTCTTAGAAAAATGTTTGCTACTAAAAAATCAACATGGAAACATGAAAAAGAAATAAGGTTAATTTTTGATAAGTATGGTTTGAAAAAATTTCATTCCTCTGCAATTACAGGAATTTATTTTGGAATTAGGACTCCAGAGATAATTAAGGAATCTTTTTATGGACTCTTCAAGGATGTAGATGTGAAATTTTATGAGGTCTTTCCATCAAATTTTAAATTGGATTTTAAACTTATTAATGAAACAAAAAGGGAATTAAAATACGATTTAACTAAGTTTGATTTTGAGATTTTACGATATAAAATGAATGTAACTCATGAATCTTATTATATTTTTTATAAAGGTTCGAAAAAAGAATCAGAAATTATTGAATTCGTTTTAGCGTTTAGAGAAAAATTCTGTATTAAAGAAAACAGTTTATATGTATTTGATAATAAAGATGTAGAGAGTTTAATTGATATTTATCCCAAAAATGATGATGAATATATTAAGTATGTAGATTCAATAATTACTGTTTCTGATAATTGGGAAGAGTCAGTTATAAATAATCCTTTCAAGGATTTTAAATATGATGAAATAATAAAAAACAAATGAAAAAACTAACCATATTAAGCGGAGCCGGAATCAGTGCAGAAAGCGGAATAAAAACATTCAGAGACGGAGATGGTCTTTGGGAAAATCATAGTATAACAGACGTTGCAAGTCCGGAAGGCTGGAGAAAAGACAGAGAATTAGTTCTGGAATTCTACAACCAGAGACGTCGCCAAATCCATGAAGTACAACCTAATGATGCTCACAAAATAATAGCAGATTTAGAAAAACATTTTGATGTTCAAATCATTACTCAAAATATCGACGATCTGCACGAAAGAGCGGGCTCAACAAATATTCTTCACCTTCATGGAGAATTATTAAAATCTTGCTCATGCAATAATAAAAGTTTGATTTATGAACAAAAAGAAGATATCAAGATCGGAGATAAGGCAGAAGACGGAGCACAATTACGACCTTTTATCGTTTGGTTCGGGGAAGATGTTCCTTTGATGAAAGAAGCGACAGAAAAAGCAAGAGAAGCCGATATTTTCTTAGTAATCGGAACCTCTTTACAGGTGTATCCGGCTGCAGGATTGCTTCATGACATCAAAGATGATTGTCTGTTGATTGTTATCAATCCCAACGAAACAGGCTTCGGATACGGACAAAGAGCTGTTGTCATGAAAGAAACGGCAACTCAGGGAATGAAACTGTTGTTTGATAAACTGGTAAATCTAGCCTAATGAAAAATGTTGTTAAAGCCGGAATTTTCGGAGTTTGTATAGGCGATGCTTTGGGAGTTCCGGTGGAATTTAAGAAAAGAGAAGATTTGAAAAAGTCTCCAGTTACTGGATATTTAGAATTTATGTCATGGAATCAACCCAAAGGGACTTGGAGTGATGATAGCTCTTTAACTCTTTGTCTTGCAGAAGTATTGATAAAAGGTTATGATTTAGAAAAAATTGGAGAAAGTTTCGTAAAATGGAATAAATATGGACATTGGACGGCTCACGGAAGACTTTTTGATATTGGCGGAACAACAAGACATTCCATTGCAAGATTGATTAAAGGAGAAAGTGCAAAATTTTCAGGAAATATTTTTGAAGAAGATAATGGGAATGGTTCTTTGATGAGAATTCTCCCCTTAGCTTTTTATCTTAAAGATGAAGAAAATCTTGAAAAGCTATATCAAACCGTAAAAGAAGTTTCATCCATTACTCACGGGCATTTTCGTTCTGTGTTTGCATGCTTTATTTATGTGGTTTTTGCGATTGAACTGATTAAAGGAAAAGATAAAAGAGAAGCATATAATCATGTTCAAAAAACAGCTTTAGAATATGCAGAAATTCAAGGTTTTAATCCAATAGAAGTTGAACTTTTTAATAGAATATTAAAGAATGATATTTCTAAATATTCTGAAGATGAAGTTAAAAGTAGCGGTTACGTTCTCCATAGTTTAGAAGCATCAATATGGTGTTTTCTGAACTCAGAAAGTTATTCTGAAGCAGTTTTAAAAGCAGTTAATTTAGGAGAAGACACCGACACAACCGGAGCCATCACAGGCGGAATCGCAGGAATTTATTATGACTTTGAAAATATTCCCGAAGAATGGGTTGCTGAGTTGGTAAGGAAGGAGGATATTGAAAAGCTGTGTGAAAAATTAAATGAAAAATTAAAATGAATAAAATAATCACATTCTACGTCTTGCTTAGAGTGAAGGATTTAGAGTTTTTAGCTAAGAATCGTTTTACAAAGTTGCCATTCAATGAGATCCCGTTTACTTTTAAAAAAGAAGACATTGAAAAATACGCAGAAAATTTAAAACAGTATACAGAAGATATTTTGATTACTGCAAGCATGGAATGTGATATGAAGAGATTTACAGAATATAGAGATTCACATCCAAATGATGATCTATCAGAGTTTGGAGAGCTTTCAGAAGTAAAAACCAATACTCTTAATCATGCATTAATTGATAAAGTTAAAATTGAAAATGTTTTCGGAAAAAATATTCAAAATTTTGATGACGAAAAAATAACGAAATTTTTAGAGGAAGAAAAATTTTTTTTTGAATGGAGATTGAGAGTTTTTCTTGATAAAAATACAAGAGAAATTATTCCCTACAATTACTTTGAAAGTGCAGCAGATGAATATGTGGAGTTGTCACCAGAAGAAAATATGGAAAGAGTTAAGGCTGAAATTGATGAAGAAGCAAAGTCTTTGAAGAAAAAAAAAGAAAAAACATTTAAAATAAATTCAGTTGAGGAAGCTTTAAGTTATTTGATTAATGAAGATTTGAATGAAGAAGAGATCAAAAGTTTTAAAAATAAATCCTGTGCAGCAAGGCTTGAACATTTTGGAGAAGATTTCGGCTTTCATTTTGGCTATGGGATGTATCTCCGAAATATTTTTTTTCATGGAAATAAAAATCAAATATTTTTTGATGATCTGGATAAATATAAACCAAATAATTTGGCAGATAGTGGCGAACTTGGAGAAGGAATTATTTATGATTTGCTATGGAGAAAATTAAATAATTGTAAAACCTCACCAGCAAATGCTAAGAAAATACAGAAAATTAAGAAACAAATTGAGAACGGGGTTGAAGATAATTCTTATTGGAATTTGTATACCACAATGAAGCTTCTTTCATATAATTTTACTGAAGATGAAATTAAAAAACAATTGAAATTAGAGAAAAGAATGGATGATGATGGAGATAACTTTGAGCAATATTATTTTCAGCAAAAAGCTCTTTTAGCAAGATTAAATAAAGAAGAAAAACAAACTTTTGAAAACTTAAAACAAGATTATTTTAACATACAAAATGTAATTAATAAATTAAAACACAAACCATGAACGAACAACAAAAGAAAAAACAAGTAAATTCCTGAGCTACGTTCTCAGGCATCATCCCGAACACATCAATTTAAATTTAGATGAAAATGGGTGGGCAAATGTTGATGAATTAATTACAAAATCAAGGAGAGATTCTTATCAGGGTATTACCTTTGAAGAACTGGATGAAATTGTAGAAACCAATGATAAAAAACGGTTTATTTTTAATGAAGATAAAACCAGAATCAGAGCAAATCAAGGACATTCTATTGATATTAATCTGGCTTTAATTCCACAACAACCACCTGAATTTTTGTATCACGGAACGGCTCAAAATAATATCGAATCTATTTTAGAAATAGGAATTGAAAAAAGAAGTCGCCAACATGTTCATCTGAGTCAGGATAAAGAAACTGCAACCAAAGTTGGAATGCGCCACGGAAAACCAATTATTCTGACCATAAAAACAAAGGAAATGTTTGATGATAAAATAGAATTTTATCTTTCCGAAAATAATGTTTGGCTGACAGATTTTGTTGATGCTAAATATATTTCACAATGACAGATCGGGAATTTTTAGATGAGATAGAAAACTCTTCTCTTGATAAAGAAGATTTAAATAAAAAAGTTGATGATTTATTAGAAAAAGGAACAGATAAAGTTCCATTAATACATTTCATTATAGCACACAAAAATTGTAAATTATCAGAAGCAATGGAAATTATTGAATCTTGTCCGAATTATAACAAAAGATTTAAATGAAAAGAACATTAGCAATAGGAGACATTCATGGAGGATTTAAAGCACTGAAACAGGTTTTCGAAAAAGCCAAAGTTACTGAGAATGATAGATTGATTTTCCTGGGAGATTATGTGGACGGTTGGAGTGAATCTTCCCAAATCATTCAATTTTTGATAGAACTTTCAGAAAAACAAGAATGTATTTTCATCAAAGGAAATCATGATGCATGGACGGAAGACTGGCTTTCTTTCGGAAATGCTCCCGATGTCTGGCTTTTCAACGGGGGACAAAGTACGGTTGACAGTTATTGTGACTATTCTTTGGATGATATGGAAATTCATCTGGAGTTTTTTCAGAGAATGAAAAATTATTATGTTGATGAAGAAAACCGTCTGTTTATTCATGCGGGATATTCTTCTATGCACGGTCCTGAACAAGAAGTATATTCCAGCAATTATCGATGGGACAGAACCCTTTGGGAAACTGCTGTTGCAATGGATAAGAAATTAGAAAAAAACTCAGAACTGTATCCGAAAAGATTGCTTCTATACAAAGAAATTTTCATTGGTCATACACCGACTTTACATTTGGGAATTAAAGAACCAATCAATAAAGCGAATGTTTGGAATTTAGATACCGGAGCTGCATTCACAGGAGCTTTAACAATCATGAATGTTGATACCAAAGAATTCTGGCAAAGCGATCTGCTTCCTAGTTTATATCCTGATGAAAAAGGTAGAAATAATGATAGCGCAAGGTCAAAAATCGCTGAAATTTAACTAGACTCATACTCCGTTTCTGGATTTTGTCCATAGATGTCTGTATTTGCTGTGAATGAGATCACCAGAAATATGGAGGAATTATTAGTAAGAAGTATGCATTAAGTAAGATGTATAAAAACAAAACCACGCATATTGCGTGGTTTTTGCTTTACTTTTGCAAAAAAGTTATTGCTTAATAATTTTCACAATTAGCTCAGAATTATTTATTCGAACTAAATAAGCTCCTGTAGTTAAGGAAGAAATATTGGTTTGTTTATTTTCAAACTTTCCTTCTCTTACAAGCTGTCCAGACATATTATAAATCTGATAATAATAATCTTTATCATCTTTTGCATCAATATGCAGAATGTCTCTTACAGGATTAGGATATAAAGCTAATTTTTCTGCTTTTACTTTTTCTTCTATCACTTCTTTTGTGAAAGTAGTTCTGGCTTGTCCACCTGTATTTGGTGTCACCGGAATACCTGGTAAAGGTCCTCTGGTTGTACCATTGTCTTCCTGTTTTACACATCTGCAATTCATCGCTGCGTAAGGATCTACATCTGTATATTTCACAAGAATTCTAGAGAATCTGTCGAAATTCATATAAGTACCTCTTCCTGTAAGATTCTGGTGTAAATTAGCATACCAGATTCCACCTGATGAAGCTGCATCAATTGTATTGTTCAATGCACCTGTGTAGAGTACAGATCTTTTACCTCTAATGTATCCTTTCGGATAATTTCCTGTATTGTATAAGCTATTATTAAATACAAATCCTGCTGTTCTGCCCCAAGGACTGGTAACTCCCGCAGGTAAATGAGAAATAACAGATCCGTAATATCCGACTTCCGAATTACCAACAGTTTGCCCCTCGCTACCCGAATAAGTTACATACTCTGCATTATTTTTTAAACTCCATGGAGAAGACTTCACAGGACTAGTGCCTGTTTCTGGTATTCTCCATCCGTTTGGACAAGGATCAAATACAGATTTGCTACCTCCTAATCCCCATCTTTCTGCATATAAACCATGATAATTAGTATCAAATAACCAGTCGGATCCAAGAATGAAGTTTATATCGGGACGTGTTGGATATGTAACATCCGGCTTCATAAACTTTAAAGGGTTTGCGACAGAATATCCTAATATTTTTTCTATTCTTGAGTCTATTTTATCGGTTGCATTGATGCTGCTTTTGTAGGTATTATAGTTCACTACATTTGCCGAATTATAATTAGCCTCCGTTAATGTCGAATATGTTACAATTCCATTATTGGTATTGCCTAAAAATACATTAAACTTAGTATTATTCGGAGCAATATTAGTAAAGGTAGGTAAGGGATCTTTTCTTCCCCATTGGTAATGCAATCCCTGAGAATTATTTAACTGAAGTATATCTGCCGCCGATTGTGAATAAGAAGTTGGTGTGGCATCAATAGCACCTAAATTTCTATCCATGATCGTTGTTTTCATAATCGTGCCATACTGTGTATAATTCACGTAATTATCTGTGGTAATTGGGGTATCATTTACATGTGTAAAAGAATTTACAGTGGTATTGGTCACCCAGATATGCCAGCTCCAATATACAGGATTAGTAATTGAGCCATTGTGTAATGTAATGACTGCATTTCCTGCCTTGTTAGCATTTACCTTTACATTGATATTAGCGTCTTTTGAAGTCGGGTTATCAATCGTTAATTGAGTGATTAAACCGTTGTTGTCTGTCCAAAGTACATTTGCTTTTAAATCATTAAAGCTTGATGAATTTAAAATTTGAGTATTTCCTAAGTAATTACTCTGAACAGAGAAAGCTTTGCTTACAGGGATTGAAATTATCTGATCTGTAGCAGATTTTGTGATCATGTAACTGTTTGGATTATCTAATCCTGTTTTATAATTTTCAGTTTCACTGAAGAATTTAGTTTGGAAATCATAGTTGTTTTTTACAAACAAAGGATCTTTTATACATCTGCAGGCATGTGCATTGTTCGTAGGGTAATCATCTGCAGGTTTGTAGCTGTACAAACCATATACATTCGGATAATTAGCTGCATCAGGCTGATAATTATTAGCGATTTGATCTGCAGCAGGAATTAGTCTCAACGCACCTGCAATTGAAGAAACATCTCCAAAAGTTGTCATGGTAGAAGTCCATAAATAGGTTTCAAGCTGATCTGTGAAAGTTGCTTTTGTGTGGTATCTGCCGTCACCGCTTTTTCCTCTTCCGATCCAGCCGGTTCCGGGGAACATTCCCATATTGTTACCTCCAACATTGGTCATGTCAAATCCGTACTGAGGGAAAACTTTTATGCCTGTAAGATATGGCTTTAGGTTAGATAATCCTGGGCGTACATTCGACTGTATTCCGTTCAAATCGTAAAGTGGGGTGCTCACTTTAGCTCCGTAAGGCGTAAAATCCATTCTCAGATTTTTAGTAGACGTTGCGACTAAAGCAGATGGAAGCCTCCATCCGTTCGGACACGGGTCATAAGAGGACTTGTTTCTATAAGGTTGCGGAACTGAAATATCCGTTGCCTGTATTCCTAAAGAATTATCTGACCATAAATTTGTTTTGCTTAATTCATTGGTCTGTAATCCCGTAACCTGCCCAAACCAGTTATAATAATATGGAACACCTGAAATAGTGCCATATACAGCCGGCGTTGTGGTTCCATCGTCTGTTACATAAATCAGACTCAGAGGATTTTTTACTGATTCTCTGATATTTTCTTTTATTTCCGCATTTGATTTATTAATGAATTTTATTAAACTGTTAAAGTTTTTGTAATCATTAAAGGGACTGTTTGTATACTTTAATCTTGCTGCTGCATCATCATAAACAACTTTTCCTATGCTTCCCGTTATCTGATAAAAGCTTGCGTCATAATTTGTTAATGGCGGGAAAGGGTCTTTTCTACCCCATTGGTACATTAGTCCGCCGCTTCTGTTCCATCCGTCACCGTTAAGAGTTCCGCCAAGAGCGCCAAGGTTTCTATCCATCCATCCCCATTCAGAATTAGGGATCGTTTCTACTGTACCATTATTCAACTCTCTTTTTACATCATCATAGCTTTTGTATGTAGAGCCATTTGTTGGGTCATCAGTTACCCAAACATGCCACGACCAATATACCACTCCGTCTATTTTGTATGCAATAACAGCGTTTCCTTCTTTTACTTTGTTTACAGGAACTTTTATTTCTGCATTTTCTCCGCTGCCAACAATATCCAGAATATAGTTTTCTTTAGATTTTATCAATCCCATATTATCTTCCCACAATACATCGGCAGATATTACACCTGAAGGAATAGTATTACCTTTCATGTAATTTCCGTTTTTCCACATTTCATAGGCTTTTTTAACGGGAATATACAATCCGTCTACATCATTGCCATTTTTGTCTTTACCTGTGAAAACATAGCTGTTCGGTGCTTTCGTCCAGTCAACTGCGTCCGGCTGTGCTCCCGGATTGATTATAATACAGGCAGCAGTGTCGGGATTAACAGTATTACCAAAAATACCGACATAATTAATAAACTTATTAATCTCTGTTTCGATTTCTGCTAAAGGTCGGGATGTTCCGTTCCAAGCCGGAGTTACCTGTCTGTTTCTGATTGCTCCAACTCCATATATTGATGCTTTTGATGTGTTGCTCAGGAAAAAGTTTTCAGATCCTGGGCCTCTGTCTTTGTTGTACAATGGAGGATAACCGTAATCATTTACTGTATTGTAGTTACTTAATGCATTAATTGTAACGTGAGTTCCGTTCGCTTTATAAACTCTAAAACCGGTTACCTTGCTGATAACAATTACTACTGGTTCCTGATCTGTGATTACATTAGTAAGACTTTCATTGATATAATTGTAAAGATTATAATATCGGTTGACTAATGCATTTGGGTTTGTGAAGTCAAGATATCCTCTTCCTGCTTGTTCACCTCCTTCTTCCGGAGGTAAAGCCCAGTTGCTGAAATTTATAAAGAAGCCAGCATTCGAAAACTTTCCTGCAAACATATAAACAGGATCGTGGTAAGAATATTCCCAAGGACTTGTATCGCTGCCCTGATAAATATACTTTTGAGAGCTTGCAATGGTAGCAAGATTATTAGGGTTTTCAATATTAATGACCGGAGCATCAGGATTTGAACTGTCTAATGTTCCGTTTGCATTGACTGATAAAGCAATATTATCCAGCTTTCTTGGTAACTGAACAGATGTCACCCTGTCTTTCACATTTGCTACGCTTCCGTCGGGATTTAATACAACCGTTCCGCTGGTTTTTGGCGTAAATAGGTAGGTGTAATCATTTTCATCTAGCAAACATTTCCCAGTACTATAATCCGACTGTTTGTAATGCGATACTGTTTTTTGCCAAATGATGGATTGCCAGTTTGAAAGGTTGGAATTGGAGCTTAATTCAATCTTAACGTTTTGTAAGGCTACAGTAGATGCAGGTAATTCAAACGTTGCCGTTAGATTTTGGCTAAATGCATTAGCTGCGATAAACGTTTTGTGCCATACAGGAATCCAGTTGCCGATGGCATCCTTATACTTTATCGTAACAACTACATTATCGGAAGTTACGGGTTTGTTGAAATTACCTTTTATCACAACAGCTCCTTTCTGGCTAACTGTTTGGGTAATCTCAATATTTGGGTCAAGATCCACTACATTCTGAGAATAAATAGGGATGGATGCAAGACCCAAAAATAAAAATAGAAACTTTAAAATAGATTTTTTTTCCATTTCATTCTGTGTTTTTGAGTTAATAATTTTTTTAGATATATTTAATAGTGAGACTATTAATATTATACTTATTGCAAAAAAGATTAATTTTATACAAATATTAACCTTTTGGTCTAACTTTACAATAAGTAAAAAAAATATGACTACCAAAAACACAAATGATAATTTAGATCTTTGCCCTGTACAAAGGCTATTGAAGCTGTTTTCTGGCAAATTAAAACCTGAAATTTTTCTTCTTGCCACAAAATCTTCTCTGAGGTTTAATACCTTGCTGCGTGAAATAGAAGGAGCAAATAAGCAATCTCTGGCAATTGCGTTAAAAGATCTGACAGAAGCAGATGTATTGACGAAAATTATAATCAGGAAGAAACCCCTCCATATTGAATATAATCTTACCGAAAAAGGTAAGTCGATAGTACCACTTTTTGAAAAACTTGAAGAAATATTATAGGCCTTCCATAGAGAAAGGCCTCGTTTAAAATGATTTTTTACCCTATTTTTTAGGTAAACCCTTTTTCAAAGCGTAATTGGCTCTTTCTACAGCCTTTTTCTCTTTCCAATCCATGTAGCGTTTTTTGTAACGACCTTTCATAAAATTGTCAAAATTTCGTTGAATGGTAAGATTCCAAAGAGAATTGGCTTTTACAGCCCAAGATTTATCCCATGCACGAAGCGAAATTGAGAAACTTCCATCCAGATATTTCATCCAGTGCCACCATCCTGTAGGCATAAATAAAGTGTCGCCATGTTCAAGAAAACATTCAATTCCTTCCACACCGTCTAATGCTGGGAATTTTTCAAAATCAGGGTTTGAAATATCAAAATCTTCCAAAGCATACGTGGCATAAGGAAGTTTATAAAGTCTGTCTTTCCATTTGTATTCAAAAAGTAAAACGTGCTTTCTTCCGTTAAAATGGGTGTGAAAAATATGAGCTAAATCTATATCGAAATGTAAAAATGTTACCGAACCTTTTCCACCAAAAAACATTCCCGGATATTTATCTAGAAAACCTCCCATCAATTCTTTTGGCGGGATGTATTCATTAAGTAATTTCGCAGCATGTTTAATTGGGTCAAAAAAGAAAATTCGTAGATCGGTGGGTTCTCTTTGAATGAGATCTATGTAATCTGCAAATTTCATTTCGGTAGTTGGCGTATTAATGGGAGCTGATGGATCTGCTTTTGCACTGTCGTAAAGAGGAACTGTAATGTCACCTACTACTTCTTTCACATAATCCATCGTCCATTTTTGATAGGCTGGCCATTTTTTTGCCATATTTTTTATGACCACCGGTTTTCTTGGGATCAGATATTTCTCGCGGAACTCTTCTTGAGTAATATCGTCAACAATATCTATAGGCTTTAGAATAACCCCCATTTCTTTTAAATTTAATATTACAAAATTATTAAATATTTACTTACGGAAAATGGATTAAGATATTTTTAATCTATGACCTTAATCATTTTTTTATTTAGTCGAAATAAGAATTGCTTTTACTTTAAACAAATCTTGAAATAAAATTCTCACCTTTTAATTCACTTTTAAATGATAATATTTGTGATTTTTACTGCATTTAGAAAACCCATAACGTTAAAGTTTTATAAATTATAAATAGACCGGAATTATTATTTAAAAATATAACTATGTTTGTAGTTATAAAAATTTAATTTAACTATCTGCTAAAATTTATATCTCTATAAAGTGTAACAAAAAACATTAATAAATAACTAATTACTCAAATAATAAATTATGAAATCGCCATGATTGGTAAAATACTATCATGAATCTAGGTCTTGCGATTCCATGTGACCGTAAAAAATAAATTAATATATATGAAAAGAAAAATTTACCTTTTCCTGATGGTTTTTTTCTCTGTGATCACGTTTGCTCAAAAAACGGTTTCCGGAAAAATTACCGACGAAGATGGTGTGGCGATTCCAAGCGCAAGTGTAACGATTGAAGAACCTGGAAAAGATGCAATTCTTGCTTACGGAATTACTAATTCTAAAGGTGAATACAAAGTTTCTTTCACCACTTCAGAATCAAATGTAGATTTGAAAGTGAAAGCTTTTAATCAGAAACCGATTACAAAACAAATCAGCAATAGTGATCAGACGCTTACATTTAAACTACAATCTGAAGCTACAGAGATCAAAGAAGTACAATTGAAAACAAAAATGATTACTTCAAGAGGTGATACCATTTCTTATGATTTGAAAGCTTTCGATAATAAAAACGACCGTACTTTGGCGGATATCATGAAGAAAATTCCGGGGATTGAAGTAAATGCTGATGGAACAATTCTTTATCAGGGTAATGCAATCAATAAATTCTATGTTGAAGGGAAAGATTTGATGGAAGGAGGTTATGGAACGATTACAAATTCGTTACCGAAAGATGCGATTTCAAAACTTGAAGTTTTAGAAAACCACCAACCTGTAAAAATGTTACAAGGAAAAATTCCTTCTGATGCAGCGGCAATTAATATCAAACTTAAAAAATCCGTAACAATGACGGGTAGAGGAGAGGTGGGCTCCGGGTTTGGTGATCCATGGCTTTGGAATTTAAAATTAACACCTATGTTTTTCAGTAAAAAACAACAATGGGTGATGAATTACAAGACCAATAATATGGGAGAGCAGGTGGAAAATGAAGGAAATATTTTAGGTTTCGGAAGCTCTTGGGAGGGAAGAAGAGGAAATGCTTCACAAAATAACTGGCTAGATGTAGAGAATGCTGAAGTACCTAATCTTCCTGTGAAGAGATACTTATTTAATAATGTACATTATCTTTCTGCAAATTATTTAACAAATATTGATAGCAAAAACGAATGGGAATTCAAAGCAAATGCTAATTATACGAATAATGCTGTAGAGAGAGAATCTAATAGTGTTACAAGAGATTTTCAACAAGGAACACAGTATAACACAAGATTTCTAAATAATTTTTATACAGATAAACTAAAAGGAGAGCTAATTTTCACAAAAAATGCCAAGAAAGGATTCTTTAAAAATACAACCACTTTTTCTCAGTTTTGGAATGCAGACAGAGCTTTTGCGGAAAGAAATGATAAGAAAGGTTATAGATTTGGAAATGAAGGTCTTGAATCACCAACATCATCATTTCAAAATTCACTAAGTACAATTATACCCTGGAAAGAAAAAATGGTGAATCTGAAATCTTATATTAATTACCAGGATGATAGACAAACTTTAGAAATTTCTCCGGCTGATTACTTATTGTTTCCTTATAAAGCACCAGGAAGTACTGCTATTTCTACGATTAATTTTACTCCGGGAAGTACAGCTTTGCAAAGTTTTAGAATAAAAACATTAGATACTTCGCATTCTGCAAATATTAGTTTTACAACAAAAGGATGGACTTTCACACCACAAGTTGGAGTGGACTTCTCAACAGATCAGCTTAACACAAATTTTGACGGAAGCACTCTTACCAATTCTCCAGATTTTACAAATCTGTCGTACGAAAATGATCTGAAGTTTACCGAATTTACACCATCTGCTTCTTTAGGAATTAATTATAAATCTGATGCATGGAGTGTTTTTGCAAATATTCCGGTTAATTTTAATAACATTAAGGCAGAAGATGCATTTAGAACCGTTTCTAAAACTTTAAATAAAACAACTTTTACGCCCAATGCTTTTATTCAATATAGCTTTGCTTCTTTTTTTAAAGCAATTGTAAACGGAAATATTAGTAACAATTTCGGAGATATTCAAACGGCTTATGCAGGATATGTTTTAACAAGTCCGGGAGGATTTAATGTAATGAACCCTAAAAATCCTATTCCGCAAACAAACTCTAAGAGTGGAGGTGCGAGACTAGAATATAGAAACCCACTAAATAATCTCTTCTTTAATGTAAGTTATAGATTAAGTGACACTAAAAATAATTTATTGGCTTCAAGCTCAGTAAATGATTTAGGTTTCAGTGTGATTGAATATATAGAAAGTGAAAATAAAAGAACAAGCAATGGATATTCTGCAGAAATAGGAAAATATTTTCCAAAATTTAAAACCAATGCATCGGTTACTTTTAATGATACAACTTCAAAGTCTCAATCTAGAAGAAATAATGAGGACATTAATACTAAAAATGATGCAAACAGCTTAGGATTTAAATTTAATAATACTTATTTCTCATGGATGAGCGTTGATTTCAACTTTACGAAAACTTGGAATAAACAATCGAATGGAATTATTAGCAATGATTTAGGAAAAACAGAAAACTATAATCACAACTTAAATGTATTTTTCTATCCTTTAGAAAGTCATACAATTGGTTTCTATTGGGATCAGATCAACTCAAATTTGGGAGATACCAAACTGAATAATGGTTTCTTTGATTTATCATACCAATTTAGCTGGACTGCAAAGAAAGTAGATTTTGAATTAAAATGGATGAATATTGCAGATAAAAAAATCTTTGAAAGAATCAGTGTTGCTGATGCTACAATTACTCAGACTACAATGCAACTCAGACCAAGCCAAGTAATGCTTTCAGTAAAATTCAACTTCAAATAAAAACAAAAAACCAATCTCATCGAGATTGGTTTTTTGTTTTAAAATATTCTAAGGCTATTTAGTTTAAAAATTGGGATGATCTGCAGTAGGACCATAACTTCCGGGAAGTTCAATGTCATTCAATCGGTAATAAACTCCCAATTGCGCTCTGTGATGTGTAATTTGATTTAAACTGTGACGAATTGCTTCATATTTCGTCCATGAAGCCAATTCATGACCATCGTTTTTCAAAGCCCATCTCGGTTCTAAGTCATTTTCAGATGCTTTTTCTAATGCTTCCTGGCTGGCTTTGTGGTTTTCTTCTAAAACATTTAAAAACTCATCTTTTGTGGTAAGAAGTTTCGGTTCCATTCCGCTTTTGGCAAAATCAAGCTCTGAAGAGTTCAGCATAAATCCTGTCCAACCAAAAACTTCCCCGATATGTGTTGCCAGATGAGAAATTTTCATGCTTTTAGGATGGGGTTTGTAGTCGGTTTTGTCCTCCGGAAAAATTTCAAAAAACCTTTTTGTAGTTTCGTACTCAGCGTTCAGTTCGTCTCTTAATTGTTTTAAAGTGTCCATATATATTTGTTTTATGGTGAACTTAAATTTAAAACTTTTAAAGGAGCTAAAAACTTTTTTTGATGAAAGATTAAAAAAATATGTAACAAAAAACTACTAATGTAAACTAATTGAGTAAACCTTTTATATAATGAAGAATATATTTTCAATACTATTTGTTGCTGTTTTTGCCTTTGCAAATGCACAAGAATCAAAAGAAAGCTCAAACCGTTTTTTTTACGAATTGACTTTCAAACCAAAACAAGATTCTACCAAGATTGATAAAGTAATTACCGTACTGGATATTACAAACAAAAACAGATCTGTTTATCAGGATTATACTGTGATTTCTCAAGATTCTATTACAAAAGTGGAAATAGAATCTATGCAAAAAGCAGGAGTTTATAAAGATCTTTCAAAATCTCTTAAAACACCAAAATTTTCTGCAAGAATTCACAAATCTTATCCAAGCATGAAAATTGAATATGTAGACAAAGTAGCTAATGGAATGACTCCTGTAAATATTGCGTATACCGAAGATTTGAAGCTTAACTGGAAAATTTTAGACGAAAAACAAAAAATAGGCGAATACAATACTCAAAAAGCAACCACTGAATTTGGAGGAAGAAAATGGACGGCTTGGTTCTCATCAGACATTCCTTTTCAGGATGGACCGTACAAGTTTTGGGGGCTGCCGGGTTTAATTGTAAAAATTGAAGATGCAGACAAAGATTATTCTTGGGTATTGCAGGGCAATAAAAAAATAAATGAATACAACGAGTTTTCATACATGGAAACTCTTGCTCAGGCAACAGGTGGAAAACCAAAAGAGTTGACGAGAGAAAAGTTTGATAAGACTTTTAATGAATTCAAGAAAGATCCTTTTGCTTCTGTAAGACCTATGATGTCACAGGAAATAATGTCTAGACCAATGCCGGGAACTGATGGAACGATAGGAGATATGATGAAAAAACAGGAGAAAATGTATAAAGACTTTTATAACGCAAATGATAATCCTGTAGAAAAAGCAAATTCTATAAGTGTTGGTAACCTTGAAAAAGTAGGTAAAGAAAAAGACAAAAAATAACATTCATATTAACTAAATTATATTTAAAATAAACCCAAATGCAATAATGTGTTTGGGTTTATTTTATTATATAGTTGAAGATAATATAATTCTAACTGCCTTTAAATATGAAAAGTAACGTTATTTAGATTAAATTTAAATAACTATATTTGCAGTCACAAAAAATTAGGGTCTTGAAGGATATTCAATTACATAAATTAAGCAGCTTTCCAAAAAATAAAATTGGGAAAATAGTAGACTATGATAATGATAACCTAAAAATGCCAACCAAAATTATAGAAATGGGGCTTCTTCCCGAAACTCTGTTTAAAATTCTTTATCAGGCTCCGTTTAATGGCCCCCTTTACATAGAATTTGGCGAGGAAAAAAGCCGTATTGCTTTGCGTAAAGAAGAAGGAGATTTCATCATTGTAGAAGATTTGATTAATGCAGGAAAATAACAAAAAACAGATACTTTTAGTCGGAAACCCGAATGTAGGAAAATCAACCGTCTTTAATGCTTTGTCAAACAAAAAGCAGAAAACGGGAAATTATGCTGGTGTCACAGTATCAAGCCACTCAGGGAATTATTCTTACAAAAACGAGGAAGTGGAGATTGTAGATCTTCCCGGATCTTACAGTATTTATCCGAGCTCTGAAGATGAGGCAATTTTCTCTAAATTTCTTATTGACGGGCAAAAAAAATATGCCGGAGTGGTTTATATTCTTGAAGCATTAAGTATTAAAAGAGGTCTTTTGTTATTTCAGCAGATTCAGGATTTAGGAATTCCGATGATTTTGGTGTTAAATCAAATTGATCAGGCAGAAAGAAGAGGGATTCACATTGATGTTGAAAAACTTTCTCAGGCATTGAATATTAAAGTTATTCAGACCAACGCAAAAGAACAGATAGGAATAGAAGCGATTAAAGAAGCTGTTTTTACCAATGATTTTGTTACTTCTGAAAAATCAAACTTTGAAATTCCTGCCGAACACAAAAACTTTCTTGATAAAAATTCAGAGAATGAATATCAGGAATGGATTAAACTGGCATTTGAAAAAAAATCAGATTCAGAATCAAAAAATATAGTTCCGAAAAGATTACAGGTTCAGGAAACAGTAAGGCGTTATCAGAATGTTGATAAGATTTTAGCAGATGTTATTACTAAAAAAGCTCAGTTTAAAGAACTTTTAACCGAGAAATTAGACAAAGTTCTTGTTCATAAATTCTGGGGATACGTCGTTTTCTTATTTATTCTTTTAATCATTTTCCAGTGTGTTTACTTTTTGGCAGAATATCCGATGAACTGGATCGACGAAGCTTTCGCTTGGCTTTCTACGTTTGCTGGAGAACATCTTCCGGAAGGACCAATCAATTCTTTGGTTTCACAAGGAATTGTTCCTGGTTTAGGCGGAATTATCATTTTTGCACCACAAATCGGTATCCTTCTGTATTTCCTTTATTTATTGGAAGATTCTGGATACATGGCAAGAGTGGTTTTTCTGATGGACAGAATTTTAAGACCATTTGGTTTAAATGGAAAAAGTATTGTTCCTTTAGTTTCAGGAACAGCTTGTGCAATTCCGGCAGTAATTTCTACCAGAAATATTGAAAATTTAAAAGAAAGATTACTCACGATTTTGGTAACACCGTTTATGACGTGTTCTGCAAGACTTCCGGTTTACAGCATTATTATTGGGCTGATTATTTCTGATGCAACTATTTTTGGAATTCAATACAAAGCTTTGGTGCTTTTAGGGATGTATCTTTTAGGCTTTTTTGTAGCTCTATTATCGGCTGCAATTCTTAAAAACTTCATTAAAGAAGATGGTAAAACTTATCTTGTGATGGATTTGCCGACGTATAAAAAACCACTTTTCGGTTACGATTTTAAACTGGTTTTAGGAAAAGTCTGGGATTTCATTACAGGAGCCGGAAAGATTATCTTTATTGTAAGTATCATTATTTGGGTATTAAGTTATTTTGGGCCGAAACAAAACCCAAATGAAATAGTTGCAAGCGATGTTCATTTAGATCATTCTTATCTTGCTAAAATGGGAAAAGCAATCGAGCCTGCAATTGCACCGCTTGGTTATGATTGGAAAATGGGAGTAGGAATTCTGACGAGTTTCGTAGCGAGAGAAGTTTTTGTAGGAACAATGTCTACTTTATATAGTTTGGATGATGATGCTCCGGAAGGAAAAGTAATCGATAAAATGAGACACGATGTAAAACCGAATGGCGAAAAAGTTTTCAATTTTGCTACGGGAGTTTCGGTATTGTTGTTTTATGCATTTGCAATGCAGTGTGTTTCTACACTTGCAGTAGTCTACAGAGAAACCAAAAGCTGGAAATGGACTGGCTTTCAGGTGGCAATGATGACCGGTTTGGCATATTTTGTGTCGTTGATAGCTTATCAAATCTTAAAGTAAATGGATTCTTCATTAATTTTTCAATATATCATTATTGCGCTTTTGGTGCTTTTTGCCTGCTATTCTTTATATCGGTTTATCAGGAAAAATTTTTCGCCAAAAAAATTCAGTTTCAAAAGATCCGGGTGCGATAAAGATTGCGGATGTTCGTAGAAAATGTAAATTATTTGTAGTAATTTCATTTCTTAAAACTAAATCTCAATTTGAATTCAAAAGCAGTCTCTGTTTTTTTTCTTTGTCTGTCAGGTTTTTACTCTAAAGCACAAACAGATAGCACAAAAATAAAGTCATACGCAGATCAGGTAATGATTCGTGTAAACTTTGATACGAATATAGAAAACTACACTTTTTCTGAAAGTGGTGAAGAAAATTTAAACCAAACGATTCTTTCTATCAATAACAAGACCAAGGCTTCCTTGTCTATTGATTACAAAATCATAAGTGCTACATTGGCTTTTGCTCCTCGATTTTTCCCCGGAAATAATGACAACGAAAGAAAAGGAAATAGTTCTTACACCGATTTCAGTTTTAGATTTTTTCCAAATAGGTTTATACAGGCTGCGTATTATAAAAATGTAGAAGGATTTTATATCGAAAATATGCAGGATCTTATTCCGGGTTGGCAAAAAGACAGAGATCCTTACATTAAATTTCCTGATTTAAGAGTTCAGACTTTTGGTGGTTCTACAGCGTATATTTTAAAGAAAGATTTTTCATTAAAAAGCCTTTATACACAAGGTGAATGGCAGAAAAACAGCAAAGGAAGCTGGGTTCCGTTTTTAGATTATGACTTTACGATTTTTAGAAATACTATTAATGGTTTGAAAAGTAAAGAATATCAATATAATTTCGGAGCGAATATTGGATATTTTTACAATTGGGTGATTGCCGAAAAAGTGAATATTGCCCCATTCTTAACCGTAGGTTTTGGTGGAAAATTTACAAGTTTTAAAGATACTTTAGAAAATGGGACAAGAGGACCAAAGCAAAATGAGCAATATGTAACAGTAAAAAGTTCAGGAGGTTTGCATATAGGATACAATTCTGACCGTTTTCTGTTTGGCGGAAAAATTAATTTTAATGCAACAGCTTATGACGAAAAAGAAAATTCTACGGTAGAAAACAACAATACTTATGGGCTTCTGTACATCGGTTATCGCTTTCCGCCTCCAAAAGTTGTAGAAAGAAATTATAATAAAATTCAGAAAAAGATTCCGTTGCTCTGAGTTAGTTGTCTTTTCAGTATCTTTGCAAACGGAAAATTTAAACTTAAAATAATCTATACTTTTTGAATTATTAGAAATAAAAATGCACTTTGCATCGTGTTAATAATCAGAAAATTAAAAATATAAAAAATGTCATTAATAAAAAGTATTTCGGGAATTCGCGGAACGATTGGTGGAAAAGTTGGTGATAATTTAACACCGCTTGATGTTGTAAAATTTGCTTCTGCTTTCGGAACCTGGCTTCAGAATAATAAAAATAAAAAAGATTTAACCTTAATTATCGGTCGTGATGCAAGAATTTCAGGATCGATGGTCAATTCTTTAGTTACGGCAACTTTACAGGGATTGGGAATTAATGTTGTTGATTTAGGACTTTCTACAACACCGACTGTTGAGGTAATGGTTCCTGAATTAAATGCAGATGGTGGAATTATCTTAACGGCTTCTCACAATCCAAAACAATGGAATGCGTTGAAGTTATTAAACGAAAAAGGAGAATTCATCAGCGGAGAAAACGGTGCTGAAGTTTTAGCTTTGGCTGAAAATGAAGATTTCGATTACGCTGAAGTTGACGATTTAGGAAAATATGAGACAAGAGACGATGCTTTTGATATTCATATCCAGCAGATTCTTGATTTACCTATGGTAGATGCAGAAGCAATTAAAGCTAAAAAATATAAAATCGTTTTAGATGCCGTAAATTCTACAGGCGGAATTGCAATTCCTATGCTTTTAGATAAATTAGGTTGTGAGACAGTTAAGCTATACTGCGAACCAAACGGACAGTTTCCGCACAATCCGGAGCCTTTAAAAGAGCATTTGGGAGACATTTGTGAACTGGTCATAAAAGAAAATGCAGATTTTGGCGTTGTTGTAGATCCGGATGTTGACAGACTGGCTTTAGTTGACGAAAAGGGCGAAATGTTCGGTGAAGAATATACTTTGGTTGCCGTTGCAGATTATTTATTGAAAAATAAAAATGGCGTGGCGATTTCAAACCTTTCTTCAAGCCGTGCTTTGAGAGATGTTGCCCAAACTCACAATTCAGAATACTTTGCGAGTGCAGTAGGAGAAGTGAATGTGGTGAATTTAATGAAAGAAAAAAATGCCGTAATTGGTGGAGAAGGAAACGGTGGGATTATCTATCCTGATCTTCATTACGGAAGAGATTCTTTGGTAGGTGTTGCTTTGTTTTTAACGCATTTGGCAAAAGAAAACAAGACAGTTTCTGAACTGAGAGCAGGCTACCCAAGCTATTTTATGGGTAAAAAGAAAATAGAGCTTACTCCGGAAATTGATGTAGACTCTCTTTTAACTAAAATGGAAAAAGAGTATCAAAATGAAGAGGTTTCAACGGTTGATGGTGTAAAAATAGATTTTGAAAACAATTGGGTTCATTTGAGAAAGTCGAATACTGAACCAATTATCAGAATTTATACAGAGGCTAAATCTCAGGAAGAAGCCGATAAATTGGGTGATGATATGATCGCAAAGATCAAAAGTTTGATTTAATATTCAAACTAAATTCATCATTTTAAAAAAATTATTTATTAACTTTATAGTAATAAGATTTTCAGAAGCGAGTATTTGTACATCTCATATCTCTGGTCTTAAATCTTAAACTCGTTTATATTGGAAGAATATTTTGGAAATGAACTGGTGAAAAAGTTCGAAGAAATGATGGAAAATAATGATGAATTCTACTTCGATACAGAAGAGTTAGAAGACATTATTGTTTATTATTTGGAGCTTGGAGACTTTAATTATGCCGATATGGCGGTTAATTTTGGTCTGAAACTCCATCCCAATTCTTTAGAAATCAAGATTAAAAAACTGGAGGTTCTTTTAGAATGGGAAGATTATAATATGGCGAAAGAATTAATCGACGAGCTAAAAGGTTCTTCTATGGAGAATACAGACTTTTTGGTTTGCTACGCCAAATATTATTCGAATTTAGGAAATCCTAAAAGATCCATCGAAATCTGCAAAAAAGCCCTGGAATTGAAGGAAGAAGAAAACTTTCTCAATAATTTTATTGCAGACGAATATGTGAATCTGGGAGATCCTTTTAACGCTCTTAAACATTATCAGCAAGCACTCAAAGAAGATCCGATGGACGAATATTCTTTGGAAAACGCCATGATTTGTTTTAATGATCTGAATAAGAGTGAGGAAGCGATAGCTTTTCTGAACGGTTATCTTGATGATTTTCCGTATTCAGAAATTGCATGGAGCGAGTATGGGCAATATTATTTCAACAGAAAAAATTACGAAGAAGCCATTAAAGGTTTCGATTATATGTTGGCAATCAATTCCAGCGCAGTTGGAGTTTATGCGAGCAAAGCAGCTTGTTATGAAGCTTTAAATCAGCATCAGAAAGCAATTGAAGTATATGAAGAAATGTTGGAGTTGGAATACACAAAAGCATTTACTTTTTATAAAATCGGATTGTGTCATAAAGCTTTAAAGCAACCGATAATTGCTTTAAATTCTTTCCAGAAATCATTGAGAGAAGATCCTCAGTTTTATCTTGCGATGATGGAGCAGTCTTATCTTTACGAAGAAATGGGTGGAATGCCTGAAGCCTTGCATTTTGCAAGAGAAGCAACATTATTAAATGACAGCAATTTGGATTATCAGAAAAGATTGGCATTTTTGTTTATTGATTCAGGTAAATTTGAAGAGAGCCTTTCTTGCTTGAAAAAACTGGTAGATGCAGAACCTTCAAGGTTTTATAATTGGTATGCCTATTCTGAAGTTTTGATGCTGCTTGGTGAATATGAAGAAGCTGTTACGGTTTTAAATTTAGCTTTAAAACATCATTACAGGGCAGAATTGTTTTATCAGCTGAGCAACTGTTATTTTAATTTGAAAGACAATGAAAATGGCAGTGAATCTTTGGAGAAAGCTTTAGAGCTCGATCCTTCATTGATTACAGATATGCAGAAAAAATATCCGTATATCAAAGATGAGGTGAAGAAAGCCAAAGCTAAAGTGAAAAAGAAGAATTTATAGGGTTGATGTTGAGTGATGGAAGTTTGAAGTTTTGAAATTTCCGGAAGTCAATTTTCAACATTTAATTAAAATAAAAAATCCTGCAGTGATGCGGGATTTTTTTGTTTTTATGATTTATTTTTTGTGGACTCTAAGTTGGATGTTTAAATTCAATCCGGCTATAAAAGCTATGTTGATTATTTTTTTACCGCTGTTTTAGCTCTTAAAAATATTAACCCTGCAATAATAATACTTGTTCCTGCAAATTGCAAAGCAGTTAGTTTTTCGCCGTCTAAAACGCCCCAAATAATAGCAACGATCGGCATCAGCAAAGTAACGGTGGATGCAAAAAGCGGAGTGGAAACTTTCAATAATCGATAATTCATCATCATGGCCAATCCGGTTCCGAAAACAGAGAGTAAGCTCACAAATCCTAATCCGATCATATTCTCTTTGCTGAAGGTGAATTCAGAAACAAAACCTGTAGAAAGTAAAGCGATGACTGAAGGTAAAAATAAAACGAAAGAAAATACAAATGCAGATAAAATGGTAGATGAAACATCCATTAATTTTGATTTTACAGTCGTTGTACTCATTGCGTAACACAATGTTGCTAAAAGAAGTAAAAGAATAGGGAATAATTTAAATTGTCCGCCGTCATCTCCACCAAAAGCAAGCAGGCAAACTCCTGTAAAGCTTATAAAAACTCCTGTCATTTGTCTTCTTGTTGTCTCAAATTTCCAGACTAATGCTCCTACAATAATGACGAAAATCGGCATCATAGAATTGATGATTCCTGCAATACTGCTGCTGATTTCTGTTTCGGCAATAGGAAATAAGAACATTGGAATAAAATTGCCTGTAAAAGCAGCTAAAATAAGCCATTTCAAATGTTTCTTCGGGAAAAGCTTGTATTTTGAAATTGCAACAGGCATTAAGATGATTCCGGCAATTAAAACTCTTAGAGCTCCCACCTGATAAGGAGTGAAATGTTCTAAGGATTTTTTAATTAAAATAAATGAAGAACCCCAAATAATAGTTAATATAATCAGAAGAAGCCATTTTTCTTTATCTGCGTTCATTGTTTTGGTGTAAAATTTTTAAAAAATCTTTTTTAGTAATCATTCTCGCTCCCAGACTTTCCAGATGGTCGGTATGAGATTGGCAGTCAATCAGGTCAAGATCGTTTTGGTGAGTTTCTATAAAATGAATAAATCCTGCTTTGGAAGCATTACTCACCTTTGCAAACATACTTTCGCCACAAAAAACTTTTCCGATCTGTAATCCATAAAGTCCGCCAACGAGCTCATTATTTTGCCAAACTTCTACGCTTCGGGTAAGACCGTAACGATGAAGCGTATTAAAAGTTTCCATCAGTTCGTCAGAAAGCCAGGTTCCTTCCTGCCCTTTACGGTTGATTTCCCGACAGTTTTTTATCACTTCTTTGAAGTTTTGATTTTCTGTAATGGTAAAAACTTTTTTATCTAAAATTTTCCTCATCGATTTTGAAACTCTCAATTCATCAGGAAAAAGCACAAATCTTGGGTCAGGACACCACCAAAGGATTTCCTCGCCGGGATTAAACCAAGGGAAAATACCATTCTGATAAGCAAACCAGATTCTTTCTACAGACAAATCGCCACCGAAAGCGATGATACCTTCGTGACCGTTATATTGTGCAGGATCGGGAAATGATATTTCGTTTTCGTCTAATCGAACCATTATGAGAAAAAAAATCCCACTTTTCAAAAAGCAGGATTAGTATTTGATTTTATTTCTGATTAAAAAGGTAAATCGTCATCATCGTCACCTGCAAAAGGGTTTTCATTTGAAACTGGAGCTGCAGATTGAGACGGAGAAGCTTGTGTAGGTTCTGAGCCATTATCTAAAACTTTTTCTACTCTCCATCCTGTAATAGAATTGAAATACTTAGTTTCTCCCTGTGGCGAAACCCATTCTCTACCTCTGATGTTGATTCCTACTTTTACATTTTCTCCTTCTTTCAAAGAATCCAGCAAATTTATTTTATCCTGTAAAAATTCGATGTTGATTGGCTGTGGATATTGCTCTTGTGTAAGAATAACCATTTCTCTTTTTTGGAAACCACTCGCAAATGTTTGAACATCAGTGATTTTCTTTACTGTTCCTTGTAATTCCATATCGTAAATATTAACGGTGTAAAAGTAATAAAATGAAATTTAAAAAGAATGGTTTCAAATAAATTTTACAAAAAATAAATTTTTTTTTCGAAAAGGTTTGGAAGTAAAGAAAATTGCCCTATATTTGCACTCACAAAAACGAAACAAGTTCTTTAAAATAACTCAATAATAATGCGGATGTGGTGTAATTGGTAGCCACGCCAGACTTAGGATCTGGTGCCGTGAGGCGTGGGGGTTCGAGTCCCTTCATCCGCACTACAAATTGCGAAAATAGCTCAGCTGGTAGAGCACAACCTTGCCAAGGTTGGGGTCGCGGGTTCGAGTCCCGTTTTTCGCTCTCATCACGCCCTGGTGGTGGAATTGGTAGACACGCAGGACTTAAAATCCTGTATCCGCAAGGATGTACGGGTTCAAGTCCCGTCTGGGGTACACAGAAAGACTGTTAATCATTGATTAGCAGTCTTTTTTGTTTTGTATTGTTTTATTTAATAATACTTCAATTTAATACATTCCTGTGAACTCTCGTTCTTTCTATAAAAGATAAAAATAAAGCCTCACATTTGTGAGGCTTTTATGTTAAGATCTAAACATCTCCGTATGCGGAATATTATCTTCTAAGTATTTCTTGTCCGTTGCTTTAAAGCCAAAACCGGAATAAAATCTCAGCAAATAATCTTGTGCAGAAATTCTTACTTCAGCAGTTTTAAAACGGTTTTCAATGGTTTCAACGGCATACTGTATCAATTGTTTGCCTAAATTTTTTCCTCTGCCTTTTTCGGAGGTTAAAACTCTTCCTATAGAAGTTTCATTATATTTTATTCCTTTGTCAAAAATTCGACAATAAGCCAACACGGTATTATCTTCTTGCTCTGCCCAAAGATGTAGTGCTTTTTGATCGTATCCATCCAAATCAGGGTAAGGAGTGTCTTGCTCAACCACAAAAACATCTACTCTTGCTTTGATGATTTCGTAAAGTTCAGAAGTCGTCAGTTCTTCAAAACTTTTTATTTTCCAAACAATATTACTCATTAAAATTAACGCTATTATTAGCTAGAAATTCATTAGTAGTCTGTATAAAGCTTAATATTTCATCGCATCCAACTTTCTTTTCAGCAGATGTTACATACAATTCGGGTAAGTCTTCCCATGTTTTATGTAATTCAGTTTTATAATCTTCAACATTTTTTATGGCAATGTTTGGTTTCAGCTTATCAGCTTTTGTGAAAACAATTGAAAATGGAACCCCACTTTCACCACACCATTGAATGAATTCCAAGTCAATTTTTTGTGGGCTGTGACGTGAATCTATCAAAACAAACAGATTCACAAGATTGTTTCTGTTTAAAATATAATTGTTAATTAATTTTTCAAAATCTCTTCTCTGTACTTTTGAAACTTTTGCATATCCATATCCTGGTAAATCAGTAAGATACCAGTTTTCATTAACCAAAAAATGATTGATAAGCTGGGTCTTCCCCGGCGTACCCGATGTTTTCGCTAAATCTTTTCTGTTCATCATCGCATTGATGAGTGATGATTTTCCTACATTTGATCTTCCTATGAAAGCATATTCCGGTAAATTGGGTTCAGGGCATTCCTGCCATTTTCCGCTGCTTTTTACAAAATCTGCTGTTTTTATAACCATTTTCTTGATTTTTTATTTAGAAAAATAAACCATTAAGAAAGGTCTTAATGGTTTATCGTTTTATATTTTGTCTTTTACCCAGTCGTAAAGAATTTCATTAAATTCATCTGGCTTTTCCATCATTGCTGCATGTCCACATTTATCAATCCAGAATAAATCTGAATTTGGGATAAATTTGTGCATGTCGATTGCTACTTCAGGAGGTGTTACATTATCCTGTTTTCCCCAAATAAGACAGGTTGGTCGCAAGATTTTAGGAAGATCATTCAACATATTGTGTTTGATTGCGCTTCTTGCCAACATCACCGTTTTAATTCCTTTCATTCGGTCATTAACAACGCTGAAAACTTCATCTACCAAATCTTCAGTTGCTACTGAAGGGTCATAAAAAACCTCTTCTGCTTTCTTTCTGATATAGGAACGGTCGTTTTTCCTAGGAAAACTGTCGCCAAAAGCTCTTTCATATAAACCGGAACTTCCTGTCAGTACAAGATTTTTTACCAAATCTGGACGGGCTAAAGTTAAAATTAAACCAACATGACCTCCCATAGAATTACCTACAATGGTAACCGGTTTGCCAATATTGGTTTCGATAAATTTAATTACATATTTTGCAATCGTTGTGAGATTGGTGTTGAGTACCGGCAAATCGTAAATTGGTAGTTGAGGTACGTAAACCTTAAAACCTTTTTCTGAAAAAAAACTCACCATTTTATCAAAATTACTCAATCCACCCATCAACCCGTGCAAAAGCACAAGAGGGTGACCTTCTCCAGCTTCTATAAAGTTATATTTCTTTTCTTTTTTTGTACTAAATCTCATAATGCCTATCTAAGCCTTGCAAAAATACAAATTAAACACCAAAAATTTTTTGATATAACTAATATAAACTAAAAATAATATATGAAACCTATTGTTGTAGTATTTTTTACGATTCTTTTTGCTATGCTTTAAATATAAGACGGCTTGCAATATATCTTGAGAATTATTTTATCTCACTGATATTCAATATTTAATGAAACTTATTAACATTAAGTCAAAAAGTGGGAAAAAGTGGGAGGATTTGGAAAAATATTTATAATTTTGTCCCAAATGAGAAATTTCATTGGAACATATGAGTGCAAAATAGACGACAAGGGTCGCCTTAAAGTGCCTTCATCTCTTATAAAGCAGATGGAGAACTTTGAGGATAAAACCTTTGTGGTAAAGCGTTCCGTGTTTCAACCGTGTCTTGAAGTTTACCCTATGAAAGCATGGGATAAGCTGATGGATAAGATAAATAAGTTGAATAGATTCATCAAAAAAAATGCAGATTTCATAAGAATGTTTACGGCAGGAGTAAAGACGGTTGAGCTTGATACCGCCGGAAGACTACAGATTTCGAAAGATCTTACCCATTTTGCCAATCTTCAGAAAGATATTGTGGTAACGAGTGCGGGAGAGCTTTTTGAAATCTGGGATAAAGAAGCTTATGAAAAAGTAATTGCGACCAACGAAGACGATTTTGCAAGCCTTGCAGAAGATGTGATGGGAGCGTTTGATGAAGAATAATTAAATAAACACAAATAGAGCATGTATCACAACCCCGTTTTATTGAAGCAAAGTGTGGATGATTTGGTGACCAATCCAGACGGAATTTATGTGGACTGCACATTTGGTGGCGGTGGACATTCGCGTGAGATTGTAAGCCGGCTTTCCGAAAAAGGCAAACTGTATGGTTTTGATCAAGACCTTGATGCGCTTAAAAATAATATCGACGACCCGAAATTTACATTAATCAATCAGAATTTCAGATTTCTCGAAAATTCTCTTTTGATGTATGGTGTTTCTCAGGTTGACGGTATTTTGGCCGATCTTGGTGTTTCGTCTCATCAATTCGATGCAGGCGAAAGAGGTTTTTCTACAAGAAGCAATGCACCGCTTGATATGAGAATGAATGTCATGCAGAGTCTTGATGCTAAAAAAGTAATCAATGACTATGACGAAGAAGCTTTGGCTGACATTTTTTATTACTATGGCGAACTGAGAGAAGCGAGAAAGTTAGCTCGTGACATCGTACATCACAGAAAAAATAAAACCATAGAAACCACTGAAGATCTGAAAAAACTGTTTAGTTATCTTCCGCCGCATAAAGTGAATAAATTTTATGCACAGTTGTTTCAGGCAATAAGAATTGAGGTTAATCAGGAGCTGGAAGTTTTAAAGGAAATGTTGGTTCAGTCTTATAAGATGCTAAAACCGGGAGGTCGATTGGTGGTTATTTCTTACCACTCTTTGGAAGACCGTCTGGTTAAAAGATTTTTGAAAAACGGAATGTTCGAAGGAGAGCCACAACGTGATATCTACGGAAATTACGAAAAAGCATTCGAATTGGTTAAGAGCAAAGCAATTATTCCTGATGATAAGGAAATTGAAGAAAACTCAAGAGCCAGAAGTGCTAAAATGAGAACAGGAATAAAAGTTTAATGGTGAATAAGGGAATAGTGAATAGTCAATTTTAAAAATGTTGAAAAATTCACAATTGACAAACGAGCTGAATTCACTGTAAAAGAAATTGACAAATAATATTAAACAATAAATCAGACAAAGTCTGTGGCAAAAAGAACAACAAATCGCCCTCAGAAGAAGCTTACTTTTATAGATATTATAAAAGGAAACTTTCTGAACCGTGATGAAATAAAAATTCATTACAAATTTTTCCTGTTGTTATTTGTCTTGATGATGGCGATGATTTACAGTAATCATTTAGTCAACAAAAAAATAAAAATTGTCAACGCATTAAAAGAAGAAACAGAGGAATATAAATCGAGAAACGCTTACGCACAAAGCAAGTTGATTAAAGTAAAAATGGAATCTGAACTGGGCAAAGAAGTCGCTGCAGATTCGCTAATGACTCTAGAAAGTCACCCGCACAAATTGTTAATAAAATTAGACAGTAGCGATGCAAAAACAAAATGATTACGATAATAAAAGGAAAAAAACACTGCGATGGGGCTACCTCTTCGCAACTGTTGCTTTATGCATATTCGTGATGTTTTTGGCAAGAATCGTTGTGCTTCAGAATACCAACGTTCAGGAAATTAAAGACGATTATATCAACAGCAATTACCGTACGGCAACACTGAAAGCTGCTCGTGGAAATTTGTTTGCTTCAGACGGATCAATTTTGGCAACAACGGTGATGCGTTATGATATTTTCCTTGATTTTAAAACGATAAAAGACACAGTTTACAGCAATAATATTGGAGCTCTTACAGATTCTTTGAGTAAAATGTTCGGAAAACCCAGAGCTGAATTCAGAAAAAGATTTGATGAGCAGAAGAAAAAGAAAAACCAGTATTATTCTTTGGCGAAAGGTTTAGATTTTGACCAATATGATAGAATCAGAAAGTTCCCGATTTTTAAAAGAGGTAAAAATAAAGGTGGATTCATCGTTGACAGAAACTATAAAAGAGAACTGGCAACATCAGAAATAGGTTCCGGAACGATCGGAATGGATAATGGTGAGGTAAGATCGGGTCTTGAGGGCGCTTTCTCAAAATTTCTTACAGGAACTGACGGAAGCAGATTGGAACAAAGAGTCAACTCTTCTCAATGGAAACCAATCGATTTTTGGAAAGTAAGCGAACCGATTGACGGACAGGATGTTTACACTACTTTAGATCTTAGAATTCAGGATATTGCACATTCAGCATTAGAAAAACAACTGATTAATTTCGAAGCAAAACACGGTACGGTAATCGTTATGGAAGTTGAAACCGGAAAAGTGAAAGCTTTGGTTAATTTAAGACAAACCGAACCGGGAATTTACGAAGATGCTTACAATTATGCTTTAAAAGATAATATCGAACCGGGCTCTACTTTTAAAACGATTTCTCTTTTGGCTGCAATGGATGATGGTTTTATTGACGAAAATACAACGGTAGATGTTGGAAATGGAGTTTGGACGTATGCTAAACAGAGAATTTCTGATGGTCATGGTGGTGGAACTTATGATATTAGTGATGTTTTGGCAAAATCTAGCAATGTAGGAACGGCAAAACTGATTACAAAATACTACGCAGAGAAACCTCAGATTTTCCTTGATCATTTAAGAAGATGGAAATTATTTGATAAAATGGAGATCGAGCTTCCGGGAATAACAAAACCGAAAATTGTAACTCCGGAAAATAAAAGATGGAATGCTGCAACATTGGCTTCAATATCTTATGGATATTCATCAAACATTAATCTTTTACAATTGACAACTTTCTACAACGGGGTTGCCAATAAAGGGAGAATGGTAAAACCTCTTTTCATCGATAAAATAATGAAAGACGGAAAAACAATTTTTGAGGCAAAAGAAGAGGTTATTGTTAAAAAAATGGCATCAGAAAAAGCAATTCAGATGATGACCAGCGCTTTGACAAAAGCAGTAGAAAAAGGAACGGGTAGAAGTATCTTTACCCCAAACCTGAAAATGGCAGGAAAAACGGGTACGGCAAGATTTGAATATTGGCTTCCTGGTCCAATGAAATACAGAGCATCATTTGCGGGATTTTATCCGGCAGATAACCCAAAATATACATGCTACGTGATGATTAGCGAACCCAACACGTCAAAAGGATTTTACGGAGGAACAGTTTCTGCGCCGGTTTTTAAAGAAATTGCAGGAAAAACTTTCTTGAAAACGCCACAAAATGTTGAAAAAGAAATGCTTGTCGACAGAAAGGTGAACCTTAATAAAATGGTGGAGCCAAATGTAAAAGTAGCAGTTAACAATAAACAGATGCCAAGTGTTGTTGGGTTAATCGGTAAAAATGTAATCCCACAATTGGAAAATTTAGGTTACCGTGTAGACTTTAAAGGGGTTGGAAGAATTAAAGAACAATTCCCGCTTGAAGGGACAACGATAAGCAAAAACCAGAGAATATATTTGTCTCTGCAGAATTAAAGAAAGAGTCCCGAAGAGACGATTTAATAAAGGATAGGGTGTAATCCTATTAAAAATGAAAATATTCATAAAGAATTAAAATAAAAAGCATCAAGCAATGCAATTAGTTGAATTATTAAAAAGAATTCCAGTTTTAGAAATCCACGGTAAAAACGACCGTGAAGTTTCTGCTTTGGTTTTCGACAGCAGAAAGGTTTCCGAAGACTCTCTTTACGTTGCAGTAAAAGGAACGGTTGCAGATGGACATTCATTTATTGCATCGTCTATTGAAAAAGGGGCAAAAACAATTGTTTGTGAAGAATTACCGGAAAATTTAGATGAAAATAGTACGTACATAAAAGTAAAAGATTCATCTAAAACTTTAGGACAATTGGCTTCTAATTTCTATGGAAATCCTTCTGAAAAATTAAAATTAATCGGAGTTACCGGAACCAACGGAAAAACTTCTGTTTCTACTTTGCTTTTTGATGTTTTTAAAAATTTAGGCTATAATTCAGCACTGCTTTCAACGGTAGAAATAAGAGTTGGGGATGAAGTAATCCCTGCGACACATACAACTCCGGATGTAATTACAATCAATCAGATTTTAGCTAAAGCAGTTGAAGCGGGTTGTGAGTTTGCCTTTATGGAAGTGAGCTCACACGGAATTTCTCAGAATAGAACAGAAGGATTACATTTCAAAATTGCAGGATTTACCAATCTTACCCACGATCATTTAGATTATCATAAAACATTTGACGAATATTTAAAAACGAAAAAAAGATTTTTTGATGAGTTAAATGAAAGTGCCATTGCAATCACAAACGTTGATGATAAAAACGGAAATGTGATGCTGCAAAATACCAAAGCAAAGAAAAAATCGTATGCTTTGAAAACGATGGCAGATTATCACGGAAGAACTTTAGAGCTTGATTTTAACGGAATGCTGTTAAATTTCAACGGAAAAGAATTCTGGACAACTTTAACAGGGAAATTTAATGTTTACAATTTGCTTTTAGTTTTCGGAATTGCTTCTGAATTAGGATTTCAGCAGGATGAAATTCTTCAGGCAATCAGTATTCTGAAAAGAGTTTCCGGAAGATTTGAAACGTTTAAGTCCGATGGCGGAATTTTCTTTATCGTCGATTATGCACACACTCCGGATGCATTAGAAAATGTGTTGGACAGCATCAATGACATCAGAACAAAAAATGAAAGACTGATTACGGTTTTCGGTTGTGGGGGCGACAGAGATCATACAAAAAGACCTGAAATGGGAAATATTGCTACGAAGAAATCAACTTTGGCAATCATCACTTCAGACAATCCACGAACAGAAGATCCTGCAGTCATTATAAAAGAAATTGAAGCGGGTGTTGAGCCTCAGAATTTCAGCAAATACACTTCAATTCCAGATAGAAGAGAAGCGATAAAAATGGCAATAAAATTTGCCGAGCCCAAAGATATTATTCTCGTAGCCGGAAAAGGGCACGAAAATTATCAGGAAATCAATGGTGTAAAACATCATTTTGATGACAAAGAAGTAATAAATGAGCTTTGGAAGCTTATGAGTAAATAAAATTTATAATCGATAATTGATCAATGTTAATTGATTTTATCATTCATCAATAATCATTTATCATTTATAAAAAATAAAAAATGTTATACTACTTATACGAATATTTAACAAGCCAAGGCATCCACATTCCGGGATTGGGAATGTTGAGGTACATCTCTTTCCGTGCGGGGATGGCGGTTTTATTGTCTTTAACAATAGCGCTTATTTACGGAAAAAGCATAATCAATTATCTGAGAGGAAAACAGATGGGTGAGTTGGTTCGTGATTTGGGATTAGACGGACAAAAACAGAAAGAAGGAACTCCTACAATGGGAGGTTTCATCATTATTATTGCGACTTTAATTCCTGTTTTGCTGTTTACCAGAATTACTAATATTTACATTGTTCTTCTAATTGTGACTGTAGTTTGGATGGGTGCAATTGGTTTCTTGGATGATTATTTAAAGAAAATAAAGAAAAATAAAGACGGATTAAGCGGAAAATTTAAGATTGTCGGACAAGTTGGTTTAGGGCTGATTATCGGAGTTACAATGTATTTCCATCCCGATATTACGGTGAAAAGAAAATATGCAGATACAAAAGTGGTCAACAGAAACAATGTAGAGCAAAACTTCATGCCTGCTGAGAAAATCACTGTTTCTACCGTTCCTTTTGCTAAAAATAATGAGTTTGATTACAGTGGAATTTTATTTTGGATGAACGATGAAGATGCCCACGAATGGGCTTGGATTGTTTTCATCCCCATAGTAATTTTCATTGTAACAGCGGTTTCAAACGGAGCAAACATTACCGATGGTATCGATGGTCTTGCAGCCGGAACAAGCACGGTTATATTACTGACGCTGGCATTTTTTACCTACGTTTCAGGTAACATCATTTTTGCAGATTATCTCAACATCATGTTCCTCCCAAACATGGGTGAAACCACTATTTTTGTCGTCGCAATGGTAGGTGCGGTTATCGGATTCTTTTGGTACAACACTTATCCTGCGCAGGTTTTCATGGGAGATACCGGAAGTTTGATGTTGGGCGGTGTGATTGCTGTTTTGGCGGTTATTTTAAGAAAAGAATTAATGATTCCTGTGCTTTGCGGGATTTTCTTAATTGAAAATATCTCGGTAATGCTTCAGGTGGTTGTCTTTAAATACAGAAAAAGAAAATTCGGGTTGGAATATGCCCAAAATAATAGATTGTTTAAAATGTCTCCGCTTCATCATCATTATCAGAAAGATGGTTTTCACGAAAGTAAAATCGTTAACAGGATGATTATCATTGGGGTTATGTTGGCAATCGTATGTCTCATTACATTGAAGATGAGATAAGAATTAATTTAAAAATTGAAAAATTCAAATTATTTAATAATTAAATTTTTCAATCATTAAATCAAACAGAATTATGAAAATAGTTGTTTTAGGAGGTGGCGAAAGCGGTTGTGGTGCTGCTTATTTGGCTAAGAAAAAAGGTTTGGAAGTATTTCTTTCAGACAAAGGAGCCATTAAGGATCATTACAAACAATTCTTGACGGAAAATGACATTGATTTTGAAGAGGAAAACCATGATGAAGAAAGAATTCTCAATGCAGACTGGATTGTAAAAAGTCCGGGAATTCCTAAAAAAGCAGAGATGATTAATAAAATTCATGAGAAAGGAATCAGACTTTCTTCTGAAATTGAATTTGCGTCTGAATTTACCGATGCAAAAATCATTGCCATCACAGGAAGCAACGGAAAAACAACGACAACGTCTCTGATCTATTACATCCTGAAAAATGACGGATTAAATGTAGGTCTAGGCGGAAACATCGGTTACAGTTTTGCAAAACAGGTTGCTGATGAAAACCATGAATATTATGTTTTGGAGGTAAGCTCTTTCCAGTTGGATGATATTCAGAATTTCAGACCTTATATTTCTTTATTGTTGAATTTGTCGAAAGATCATTTGGATCAATACAATTATAATTACGAAGAATATGCTTTGGCGAAGTTCAGAATTGCTGAAAATCAGGAGAATGATAATTTTTTCATCTACAATAAAGATGATGAAATGAGCAAAAATATTCTTGAAAAATTTGAAATTAAAGCGAAGATGGTTCCTTTTTCAACGAATGAAAAATTGTCTGAAGGAGGTTTTGTTGAAGATGATAAGATTGTGATAAAACTGAAAGATGAATTTTCAATGAAAGTTGATGAATTGTCTTTATTGGGAAATCACAATGTAGCTAACAGTTTAGCGGCTTCAATTGCTGGTAAAATATTGGAAATCAATAATGAAAGTATCAGGAATTCATTGATGACTTTTCAGGCGGTTGAGCACAGATTGGAGCTTGTCACAGAAATCGACGGTGTAAAATATATCAACGATAGCAAAGCGACCAACGTAAATGCAACCTATTATGCTTTAGAAAGCATGAAAAACCCTACAGTGTGGATTGTTGGAGGTTTAGACAAAGGAAATGACTATACAGAAATTGAGGATTTAGTTAAAAGAAAAGTAAAAGCAATTGTTTGTTTAGGGATTGATAATCAGAAAATTATTGATTTTTTCAAAAATAAAAAAGAATTAATATACAGCACTTCAAGTATGGAAGAAGCGGTGAGAACTTCAAAATCTTTAGCCAAAAACGGAGATACAGTTTTACTTTCACCATGTTGTGCAAGTTTTGATCTTTTCAAAAGCTACGAAGACAGAGGTCGTCAGTTTAAAGAGCAGGTGCTAAAAAATTAAGAATTAACAATGAATAATTAAAAGCGAAAAGAAAATCTTCATTATTAATTTTTCATTATTCATTTAATAATATGGACGAACAGAATATAGAAAGCAGATTCGAATTTCTAAAGGGCGATAAAGTACTTTGGATGGTCATTCTTGTGATCTCCATTTTCTCTATTTTCCCTGTATATTCTGCAAGTTCAAACCTTGAATATATTGTAAACAACGGAACCACAACAGGTCACGTTATGAAACATATGTTTTTTGTGGTTTTAGGTTTGGCAATTATGAGAATTGTGGGAACAGTGAAATATGAATACATGGGCAAGCTCAGCAGTATCATGTTGGGTTTAATGATTATTCTCTTGATTGTCACCATGTTTACCGGACAAACAATTGACGGAGCCAGTGCTTCTAGATGGTTGAAAATTCCCGGAACACCGATTTCATTTCAGCCATCTTCTTTTGCATTTTTAATGTTGATTATTTACCTGTGCAGATATTTAACCAAGAAAATAACAAGAGAAAGACTTCCGATTGAGAACATTATGTACATTTTCGGGCCGATTTTACTGGTTTTTGTATTGGTTGCAAAAGATAATGGCTCTACGGCTTTGATGATTTTAATGGTTTCGGTCATTGTTTTGATTATCGGACAACTAGATTGGAAATATATTGCCGGTTTTATCTCTGCATCATTTGTTGCGATTGCATTGTTTTTACTAATTGCTTTAAATACGAATATGATTGGCGGAAACCGTGTACATACATGGATGAGCCGTATCGAAACATTTACATCAAGCAAAGCAAAATCTGCAGATGTTGATGATGAAAGTGTAAAGGCAAAAAATTATCAGGTTATGCAGGCAAAAGCCGCCATCGTTCACGGTGGAATTACCGGAATGGGACCAGGAAAAAGTGCTTTAAAACAAATGCTTCCGCAATCTGCATCTGATTTTATTTTCGCAGTTATTGTAGAAGAATATGGTTTAATAGGAGCTGGATTTCTGATCAGTATGTATCTGATTATGATTGTACGGATTGTAATGATTGCCAGTAAAATGCCCGCATTTTTCGGCTCGTTGCTCGTGCTTAGTCTCGGGGTGATGATTTTCATACAATTAGCAGTAAATATTGCCGTTGCCGTGAATCTGATTCCGGTTACAGGACAGCCACTGCCGCTGATAAGTTACGGAGGAACATCTATGTTGGTAACGTACATCCAGCTTGGAATTATTTTAAATATAAGCTCAAGAATACAGATATATGATGAAGAAGGAATGGGCAAAAAACAAAGCATTGTCGAAATAAACGACATTGCATAAATATAAATGATGAATGATAATTTATAATTGATTTTCATATCGCTTATCAATCATCATTTATCAATAATAAAAAGAATGAACAAAAAACTAAAAGTATTGTTATCTGGAGGCGGAACAGGAGGACACATCTTCCCGGCAATCGCTATTGCAGATGAGATCAAGAAAAGATTTCCTGATGCAGAGTTTTTGTTCATCGGAGCCAACGGGAAAATGGAAATGGAAAAAGTTCCGCAAGCTGGCTACAAAATAGAAGGAATTGACATTGCCGGAATCGACAGAGGAAATATGTTATCGAATTTAGGTTTGCCTTTCAAAATTTTGAAAAGTTTATCTAAATCTAAAAGAATAATTAAAAATTTCGCTCCTGATTTTGCAGTGGGAACGGGCGGTTTCGCAAGTGGACCAGCTTTATATGAAGCAAGTAAAATGGGAATTCCGATTTTTATTCAGGAGCAGAATGCACATGCAGGAGTAACGAATAAAATTTTAAGTAAAAAAGCAAAAGCCGTTTTTACGGCCTATCCGAAAGTGGAAGGTTTTCCGGCTGAAAAAATAAAGTTCTTAGGGAATCCGATTCGTGAAAATATCATTTCAGGAATGCAGGAAACTTCCGAGGCTAAAGAAAAGATGGGTTTAGATAAAAATAAACTCACCATTCTATCAGTTGGTGGTTCTTTAGGGTCAAGAACATTAAACAACGGCTGGAAAGATAATTTAGATCAATTAAAAGAAAAAGGGTATCAGTTAATCTGGCAAACCGGAAAATTGGATTATAAAGAGATTGTTGACAGTTGTCAGTTGTCAGTTGATGGAAATTCAAACCAACAACCAGTAACTAATAACCAAATACAAATAAAGGAATTCATTAAAGACATGGAAACTGCGTACTCCGCAGCTGACGTGATTGTTTCAAGAGCGGGTGCAATTGCCATTTCGGAGTTAGCAGTAGCTCAGAAACCGGTTGTGTTGGTTCCGTTTCCATTTGCGGCAGAAGATCATCAGACAAAAAATGCGATGAATTTGGTTGAAAAAAACGCAGCCAAAATGGTAAAAGATTCTGAAATGCAGGAGAAATTCTGGGATACATTATCAGAAATCTGCGAAAACGAAAATGTAAGAAAAGAAATGTCAGACAATCTGAAATACTTTGCCAAACCCAATGCGGCTAAGGAGATTGTGGATGAGATTTTTAAAATAATAAAATAGTGAAAGGCTTCGACAAGCTCAGCCTGACAGCACAAAATAAAAGCAGTTAGTATTAGAGATGTCACCCTGAGATTGTCGAAGGGTTTTTGAAAACGGCATAAGGTATGAAACTATACTATGTTTATATTGTGAAGTGTTCCGATAACTCTTATTATACTGGAGTTACAAATGATTTGGAACGCAGAATAAATGAACATAATGATGGTTTTAAACCTGAAAGCTATACTTATAAAAGGCGACCTGTAGAATTGGTTTTCTATTATGAATTTAATGACATTAATCAAGCTATAGATTTTGAGAAACAAGTCAAAGGCTGGAGTAGAAAAAAGAAAGAAGCAATAATAAATGATAATTGGGAATTGCTCCCTGAATTGTCAAAGAATAGAATGAAAAACTGAAAAGGCTTCGACAGGCTCAGCCTGACAACATAAAATAAAAATAGGTGAGTATTAGAGATGTCACTCTGAGCTTGTCGAAGAGCCATTAAAAGATTATATATAAGAATGAACAATTTAGAAACATATCAAAATTTTTACTTCGTCGGAATCGGAGGTATCGGGATGAGTGCTTTGGCGCGTTATTTCCATGCTTCGGGCAAGAATGTTTTGGGCTACGATAAAACCAATACCAAATTGACGACGGCTTTAATGAGTGAGGGAATTGATATTGTTTTTGAAGATGTCATTGATGAAAAAATTACTTCGCTTCAGAAAGAAAATACATTGATTATCTACACTCCTGCAATCAAAAAGCTTGGGATTTTAGATTATTTTAATGAAAATCAATTTGAAGTTTTAAAACGTGCAAAAGTTTTAGGTTTAATTACTGAAAACACAGACTGCATCGCAGTTGCAGGAACGCATGGTAAAACAACGACGTCGACTTTGGTTTCACATTTGTGTAAAGAAGCAGATTTGCCGTTTTCATGTTTTTTAGGCGGGATTTCTGAGAATTTTAAATCAAATTTCCTCTACAACGGAACTCAGTATTCTGTAGTTGAAGCTGATGAATACGACAGAAGTTTCCTCAACCTTTCTCCGGATTGGGCAGTGATTACTTCAACAGATGCTGATCATTTGGATATTTATGGCGATAAAAATACGATTGAAGAAGGTTTCAGACAGTTTGCGGCTTTAGTTCCTGAAGACAAGCAGCTTTTTGTACGAAAAGGAATTGAAATAGGAAGGGCACATAAAACGTACGCTGTCAATGAAGAAGCTGATTATTATTCAGACAATCTTCGCATGGATTATGATAAGATCTATTTTGATTTTCATACACCAACGGAAACTATAAAAGATTTTGTCTGGGAAATTCCGGGAATTCACAATGTGGAAAATGCGACGGTTGCGCTGGCTATTCTTCACAATCTAGGAGTTGATTTTGAAACGTTGAAGAGAGCGATTGCCAATTTTAAAGGTATAAAAAGAAGATATACTAAACATATTTATCCAAGCGGTAAAATTTATATAGACGATTACGCACATCATCCTACGGAGATTAATGCTGTAGTTGGTTCGATTAAAACATTTTATCCGGATAAAAAATTATTGGTTGTTTTTCAACCGCATTTGTTCAGCAGAACGAGAGATTTTGTGGATGGATTTGCTGAAAGTTTAAGCAATTCTGAAGAGTTGATTTTGTTGGATATTTATCCTGCTAGAGAACTTCAGGAAAATTTTGAAGGAATTACTTCAGATTGGCTTTTGGAAAAAGTGACTTTAGATAGAAAAGAAATTTCAGGTTTGTCTGAAGCTTTTAATAAAATAAAAGAAAAAGAATTTGATATACTTCTCACTGTCGGTGCAGGAAATATTGATACACTGTATGACCCGATTTGTGAATGGTTGAGTAGAAATAATGAATAGATCATGAAATCTAAAATTTTCTTCCTTCTGATGATTTTTTATTTTGGAATTGCTGTTTCGCAGACCAAAGAAGATTTGGTGGAAGTAGAAAAAATTAACCAATATTCTGAACTAATTGATAAAGAATCGAATAGTAAAGAATTTGATTTTGAAATTAAGGGAAAGAACAAGATTATTAATTATAAGTATTGGAAGAAGGGAAACGATATTGTGAAAATATCCAGAGAATGGAGAGAAAATAACGGAAATTATCAGGAAACGTACACCGATTATTTTCTTTTAAAAGATGGTAAGAGAATATATGCAAGTCAAAGTATAATTAATAGGCACAAGGCAAATACTGATGAAGTATATGGTTGGAGCTGTCTATTTTGGATAAAGAATAACAGGGTTTTCCATTTGACTTCTTTAGGACACGGAAAAACCGAGGCTGATGAATGGGATTATGAAAAAGAGCTGCAAGAGAACTTCGATTATATGATGAAGCAAGTTCAAAAAATAGAAAAAGACAAAAAGAAATAGAAAAAACTCGGAATAGAAAACCCGAAACTCGTTTATGAAAAACAAATACAGAATTTTAAAAATTGCCATCACAGTGATCATTCTTGGGTTCCTGCTGAGTTTCTCGTTGAAGAAATTCAGTGGTCAGAAGATTACGGATGAGAAAATTTCTGTAAAAATGAATGAGAAAACTCCAGTGTACTTTATTGATGAAAAAGATATTAAACAAATCGTCATCAAAGAAAATCCGTCAGGGAAAGTGGGTGATTTGAATATCCCGGAATTAGAGAAGAAAATCAATGCCCTTCCTGCAGTTGACAGTGCGAATGTGTATTTGAATTTAAATGGAAAACTCAATTTAGATATCAAACAAAGAGTTCCAATTTTCAGGTTGAATTATAAAGGAAAGGATTTTTATGTAGACGAAAAAGGAACCGAGTTTCCGATTTCCAGAACGTATTCTCATCCATGCATGTTGGTAACTGGTGATGTAAAGAAAGAGGAATATGAAAAGCTGGCAGATTTGGTTGATAAAATTGACAAAGATGATTTCAGTAAAAAATATTTCATCGGAATTTCAAAATATAAAGACAGTTACAATCTTTTAACGAGTGAAGGAAACTATAAGGTAGAGATTGGAGATTTAGATAATATAGAATTAAAAGTAAAAGGTTTTAAAACTTTTGTTGAAAAATATCTGGTGTATCAGGATCCTCAGAAATATAGTATGGTTTCGGTAAAATATCAGAATCAGATTGTAACGACACTGAATCCTTATTTTAAAGAAAATGACAGTATTTTAAAAGCAGGACATAAAGATTTAGCTAAAACTCCGGTTGCAGCGGCTCCGGTTAAAAAAACAGAAGTCAATCTGAAACCAACAGTAAAAAAGGCGAGTTCAACTTCTTTAAAACCGAAAGAGAATACGAAACCAAAAGCGGTCGTCAAACCAAAGGAGAAGAAGAAAACTCCGGAAAAGAAGCCGGCGACCAAGCCAAAAGCAAAAGTTAAAATAGAATAAAAGAGAGTCCCGAAGGACGACTTAACAAAGGATAGGATGTACTCCTATCAAATAAAATAGGCAAAATCCTATAAATCAAACAAGTAATTAAATCAAATCGATATACACAATGGAAAATCAAGAGTATTCAGTAGGTCTTGACATCGGGACAACCAAGATTGTCGCCATTGTCGGAAGGAGGAATGCACACGGGAAAATAGAAATTCTCGGTGTTGGTAAGGCCAAAAGTCTTGGAGTTCATAAAGGGATTGTGAATAATATTTCACAAACCATTAACTCTATTAAAGCAGCTGTTGCAGAAGCACAGTCAAGTGCAGGTGTACCTATTCACAAGGTCACTGTAGGAATTGCGGGTAAACATATTCGTTCACTGCAGCATTCAGATTACATTATGCGTGAGAATCCGGACAGATTCATTACGGATGATGACATTGAAGCACTAAAAGATCAGGTGAAAAAGCTGGTGATGTTACCGGGTGAAGAGATTATTCATGTCTTACCGCAGGAATATAAGGTTGATTCTGAAGGAGAAATTCAGGAGCCTGTCGGGATGCACGGAAAACGTCTGGAAGCCAATTTCCATGTTGTCGTAGGACAAATGGGAAGCATCAGAAACATTGCAAGATGCGTAAGAGAAGCTGGATTGGAGATGGAGGCACTTACTTTAGAACCTTTAGCATCTTCTGAAGCTGTTTTAACTAAAGAAGAGAAAGAAGCAGGAGTAGCAATCGTAGACATTGGTGGTGGTACTACAGATATTGCTATTTTTAAAGATAATATCATTCGTCATACTTGTGTCATTCCCTATGGAGGCGGAATTATTACGGAAGACATCAAAGAAGGTTGTTCAATTATAGAAAAGCACGCTGAGCAATTAAAGGTTAAGTTCGGTTCTGCAGTTCCAGAATTGGAAAAAGACAGCACATTTGTAACGATTCCGGGGCTTCACGGAAGACCAGATAAAGAAATTTCATTAAAAACTTTAGCGCAGATCATCAATGCGAGAGTGGAAGAAATTTTAGAAATGGTCAACACCGAATTAAAGGCTTACGGAGCATTTGAACAAAAGAAAAAACTGATTGCAGGAATTGTCCTGACAGGCGGTGGTTCAAATCTGAAACATCTTCGTCAGTTGGCAAATTATACAACAGGATTTGATAGTAGAATTGGTTTCGCAAATGAATATATTGCAAACGATAAAAACCAGTATCTTAAAGGACCGGAATTTGCAACATCTATCGGTTTACTGATGGAAAGTTTAAAGATCAGAGATAAAAAAACGGTTGCTGTAGAAGAGGAAATTGAAATTGAGGCTGATACGAAAGTTGAGCAAAAAGAAGCACAAATAAATATTAATGCTGAATCTCAAACTCAAGCAGATCCGCAAATAGAAGAAGAATTTAAAACTCCAGTACAAACATCTAGACCTTCGAAACCAACATTCGGGCAGTCTCTGATGGAAAAGGTGAAAAAATTCTTTGAAGAAGTAGAATAAAAATATAAATGATGAATGATAAGCGATGAAAGATATGCTCATCAGCTATCATAGTCGATTATCAATTATAAAAAAATATAGGTATGGAAAATATAGGCACACAAGGATTTTCATTTGATCTGCCAAAAGGAAATTCTTCGATCATCAAAGTTATTGGTGTTGGTGGCGGTGGAAACAACGCCCTAAAACACATGTACGAAAAAGGAATTCACGGGGTAGATTTCGTGATTTGTAATACCGATGCACAGACTTTAGATAACAATCCTGTTTCAAACAAAGTTCAGTTGGGAGTTACCATTACTGAAGGTCTTGGAGCGGGTGCAGATCCTGAAGTTGGGGAGAAAGCGGCTATCGAAAGTATCGAAGACATCAAAGCGGCAATGGGACAAAACACCAAAATGGTTTTCATCACCGCAGGAATGGGTGGTGGTACCGGAACGGGTGCGGCTCCGGTTATTGCTAAAGTTGCTAAAGATATGGGAATTCTTACGGTAGGTATCGTTACCGTTCCTTTCAGCTTTGAGGGGAAAAGAAGATTGGATCAGGCAGAATTAGGATTAGATAAATTAAGAAATAATGTTGATTCATTAATTGTAATCAACAATGATAAATTAAGACAGCAATTTGGTAACCTTGGTTTCAAACAAGGGTTCTCAAAAGCCGATGAAGTTTTAACCAATGCTGCAAAAGGTATGGCAGAGGTTATTACCGGTTACTTTGATGTCAACATTGACTTTAGAGATGCTAAATCTGTGCTTCAGAATTCCGGAACGGCATTGATGTCTACAGGAATGGCTTCTGGTGAAAACAAAGCGGAAGAAGCAGTAAGAAAAGCATTAGACTCTCCATTATTGAATGACAACAAAATTACGGGTGCAAGAAACGTGTTATTGTTGATCAGAAGTGGGGTAGAAGAAGCTACAATGGACGAAATAGGAATCATCATGGATTACATCCAGAAAGAAGCAGGCCACACTGCAGATATCATTTTCGGAGTTGGAGCTGATGAAGAATTGGGCGATGCAGTAAGTGTATTGGTGATCGCTACTGGTTTTTCTAATGATAACCAAAAATTTTCAGGTCCTACCGAGAAAATCAGAATTGGTTTGAATGATGCTTTAGACAGTCCAAAAGCTTCTCCTTTCAAAACAAGAGATGAGAGAGAAGTGGCTCCTGAGCAGGGATACGATTTTGGAGGGAAAAATCTTTTCAGATTAGATGATGAAGATCAGGATGCGCCTCAGTTTAAGATGTCGTCTTCTGAAAAAAAAATGATTATTGAGGATGAAGAGGTAAAAACCGAAATAAAATTCTCTGATAGAGAGGAAGATACATTGGAGAACCCGATTCAGAGCTGGAGAAACGAAGAATCGAGCAATGATAATGATGTTAATTTGTTTTCTTTTGATGACGACCCGAATGATTTAGAAATTCAGTCTTTCTCTTTTGATTTTGAAAATAAAAAAGAAGAGCCAAAAGATAATTCTTTCAGCAATAGTTTTTCAAATGAAAAACCTGTCGAGTTTAATTTTACAGTTAATGAGCCGATTGTTGAAGCTAAATATGATTTCGGACAACCAAAAAACGAGGTTGAAACTTCTGCGGTAATCGAGAGAGTAGAGGAAACAACTCATAAAGTTGAAACATTTTATCAGACTCAAGAGCAGTCGAAAGTTGAAGAAAAACCTGTTGTCGAAAAAAGAGTAGAAATTGAAACGACGAGACATACAGAATCTGAATTCACTTTTGTGAACAAGCCTGCAGATCAGGAAAGAGTAGTAGAAAGAAGAAATAAACTGAAAGAATTCAACTCTCGTTATCAGAATTTCGATAATGTGAATGAATTTGAGTCTGTACCAGCTTTCAAGAGAAAAAATATTTCAATTGATGGTTCTAATGCTTCAGACCAGAATATCAATACGTATTTGTCTGACAACAACGGAAACATGCAGATCAGGGAAAACAGATTTTTAAATAAAGATGTAGACTAAATTGCTGTAAGCGATAAGCAGTAAGCTATAGGCTTTCCTATTCGAAAGTTGATTGAGGCTTGGTGCTTATTGCCTAAAGCTTAAAGCCGAAAAATATGAGTTTAGAATTGACCATAAGTGAAGCAATAAAAACGGCAATGAGAGCTAAAGACAGAGTAGCTTTAGACTCTTTACGTGCTGTAAAATCTCAGATATTATTGCTGAAAACCGAAGCTTTAGGAGCTGAAGTTTCATCTGAGCAGGAAATTGCAATTTTGCAAAGAATGATCAAACAGCGTAAAGATTCTTACGAGCAGTTTACGGCTCAGGGAAGAAACGATTTGGCAGAAGTAGAAGAAGCTCAGATGAAAGTCATTGAGAAGTTTTTACCAGCACAATTATCTCCTGAAGAATTGGAAGCTGAAATCAAGCAGATTATTTCCGAAACCGGAGCCGAATCTATCAAAGATTTAGGCAAAGTAATGGGATTAGCTTCAAAAAACTTAGCCGGAAAATCTGACGGAAAAAGTATTTCCGAGATGGCTAAGAAGTTACTTTCGTAGTTGATTATTGGCCGTTATTGGTTGATAGCTTCTATCAACTGACAATCAAAACCATCAGCTAATTTAAAAAGGATATTCAACCTTTGCATATCGATTTGATTAACGAAGCCCGGAACTTTATGTTTCGGGCTTCATTTATTGTAAATCCTTTATTAATGTTTTTATGAATTCTAAAAACCGGAAGTAAAACAAAAATAAAGGTGAGGGAATTACATTGTCATTAGATTTTACTCTAACATACTGAAAGATTAATTTAATAAGTTTTTTTTCATGGAAATCGTTTTTAGAATCATTTCAAATTTAGTAAATAAAATCCAATATCTGTAATTTTTGTTTAAGTATTTGTTGGTTTTGTTGAATTATTCCCATGTGATGCTTGGGATCCATTTTGTTTATTAAATACTTTGATAGTTTTTATAAATTGTAAATACATGGAGAATTGTGTAAATTTGTAAACACTTAAAAAAAATAAGAAATGTATCCAACAGATTTAGTAATGCCTATGAAGGCTGAGCTTACAGATAAAGGTTTCGCAGATTTAGCAACTCCTGCTCAGGTAGAAGATGCTTTAAAGCAATCAGGAACTACTCTTTTAGTAATCAATTCTGTATGTGGTTGTGCAGCGGGAGCAGCAAGACCAGGGGTTGTTTATTCTTTAACAGGAGATAAAAAACCAGACCATTTGACTACAGTTTTTGCAGGTTTCGATAAAGAAGCAGTAGAAGCAGCTAGAAAACATTTGGCTCCATTTCCTCCAAGTTCACCATGTGTGGCGCTTTTCAAGGACGGAGAATTGGTTCATATGCTTGAAAGACACCATATTGAAGGAAACCCTGCAGGAGCAATTGCAGCAAACTTACAGGCGGCTTACGACGAGTACTGCTAATCTTTTAGTATTTAAAAAAAATAATATGAGAACCATTACAAATTTGTGATGGTTTTTTTGTTTAAATCATTCGTTGAAAATTCAAATATTATTATATTTGTCAGAATGGCAACGAAAGCACTTTTCAATACGGTGGTCAATTGGTTTATCAAGCAAAGGATAGATCAGATTCAGAATTTTATGGATTATCCTATCGACACACAGAAAGGAATCCTGTTTTCTCAGTTATTCCATGCAGAAGATACGGAATATGGTAAGAAGTATGGGTTTAATTCTATTTCGAGTTATCAGGATTTTAAAAATAAAGTTCCGATTGTTTCTTATGAAGAATTTGAGCCCTATGTTGAACGAGCAAGACAAGGTCACAAGGACGTAAGTTGGCCTGGCTATATCAAGCATTTTGCCAAATCTTCCGGAACGACCAATGCCAAAAGCAAATTCATTCCTATATCTGCAGAAAGTCTGGAATATTGCCATTTAAAAGCAGGAAAAGATATGGTTTCAATCTATGCTAATAATCATCCTGAAAATCAGCTTTTTACCAATAAAAATTTAAGATTGGGCGGAAGCTCTGAATTGTACGCAGATTTCAATACAAAGTTTGGCGATCTTTCGGCTATTTTAATAGATAATCTTCCTTTTTGGGTTGAAATTACCACGACTCCAAGTAAGAAAGTATCGTTGATGGGAGAGTGGGAAAGTAAGCTTAACGCTATTGTTTCTGAAGTTAAAAATGAAGATGTAGGAAGTATTTTAGGAGTTCCAAGCTGGATGATGGTTCTGTTGCAAAGAGTTTTAAAGGAAACAGATGTAAAAAATGTTTCTGAGCTTTGGCCAAATCTGGAAGTGTTTTTTCACGGAGGAATAAGTTTTAAACCTTATAAAGAGCAATATAAACCGATTATCGGGAAAGATATCAATTACTATGAAATCTATAATGCTTCTGAAGGTTTTTTCGGAATTCAGGACAGATCGAATAGTGATGAAATGCTTTTGATGCTCGATTACGGAATTTTCTATGAGTTTATTCCTATGGATGAGTTTCACCGATCTAACCCCAAAGTAGTAAGTTTGGAAGGTGTAGAAGTCGGGAAAAACTACGCAATGGTGATTACAACTAATGGCGGACTTTGGAGATATTTAATAGGGGATACCGTTATTTTTACTTCAACAAATCCTTTCAGAATAAAAATTACGGGTCGTACAAAACATTATATTAACGCTTTTGGTGAAGAACTGATGATTACCAATGTAGAATCGGCTTTAACCAAAGCTTGTCAGGAAACCAATTCTGCTGTAAAAGATTTTACCGGAGCTCCTATTTTTATGAAAGAAAATGAAAGCGGTGCCCATGAATGGATTTTTGAATTTAGTGAGCATCCCGAAGATTTAGATTTATTTACGGATATTTTTGATAGGCATTTGAAAAGCATCAATTCTGATTATGAAGCCAAAAGATACAATAATATCACGCTGAAAAAACCGGTAGTGCATATTGCAAGGCCCAATCTTTTCTATTGCTGGCTTGAATCTAAAGGTAAATTGGGCGGACAAAACAAAGTTCCGAGACTCAGTAACGACAGAGAATATATTGATCCTTTATTAGACCTTAATAAAATATAAAAAAAACCGCAGAAATTTCTGCGGTTTTCATTTTTCATTATTATTTCTTTAGATCTTCTTTTAGCTTTTTCGCACCGTCTTCTACTTTCTGGGCTCCTTTTGCAGCTGCATCTTTTACATCTTTACTCACATCCTGAGCTCCCGACTTAATGTCTTGCCCTACTTTATTGGCTTCGCTTTTAAGATCTTTTCCTGCAGCATTGATATCCTCTTTTGCTTTCTGAGCAGTATTCTCTATTTTATCACCCGCATTATCTACGGTGTTTTTAATATCGCTTTTTGCTTTATCTATTTTTGAGCTATCTACTAAGTCTGTACCGAGTTCTGTAGTTGTAGTTGTCGTTACAGATCCATCTGGATTTTCAGTTTTTTCAGTTGTTGTTGACTTTGTGCATGCTACAAATAGTGTAGAAACGGCTACTGCTGCTAAAATGTGCTTTTTCATTGTGTATATTTTTAATGTTGATTTAAATGAATTGATGATGTACTTTTAAACGAAAAAAGGAACAAAAAGTTTTCATTTGAGATAAAAATTAATTTAATTATTCTGTTTAGATTCTGTTGCATTTTCAGAAGCTTTTAGTTTTTTCTCTGCTTCAGCTTTCTTTTTATTTTCTTTTTCAAGCTCTTCGGTGATTCTTTTTTCTTCTTGTTGCAATTTTAAGACCTCTTTTAAAGAATCCTGATATTTTTGTGAAGACATTCTTATTTGTCTTGCAATATCAACCGATGTAGCACCCGGCGAAAAAGAATCTATTGCTGTGGTATCATATTTTACTTTTAGTTCCTGAACGTTATTCACAACGGGTTCTCGTTGAGAACAGGCAACCGTTGATAAAGATAAAATGACACTGGCAAAAATCACATTTTTCATGCAACTAATTTAATAGAAATTCGGCAATTACAGGATAATGATCTGATAATTTTACGGAATAATCTACCTTATAGCTTTTGGGAATAATACTGCTCGATGCAAAAATATAATCTATTCTCAGAGGAAATTTATAATCATGAAAACTTGTAGAACTGCCATTTCCTGCTTTTACAAAGGCATCATCTAGATTTTTACCTAAATTATAATATTCCCAGGAATTCGGAACTGAATTAAAATCTCCTGCAAGAATTACAGGATAGGGAGAATTGTCAACTGCTTTTCTGATTTTTTTTACCTGATCTTCGTGCGTCCTGAAAGTAGGAATTAACCTTGAAAAAAGGGCTTCAATTTTATTGTTTTCCTTTTTGCCGGAATTTTCATCTTCCATTCCAAGCATGTTTTTATTTAATCTGAAGGGTTCCAGATAAACATTTACAACTCTTACGATTTTACCATTGATATCAATATCAGCAAAAAAAGAATTGCCTTTAGAAGCATCATTTATTAAATCTCCCTGTCTCAAAATTTTGTGTTTGGTTTTTAATATCACCGAAGGATATTTTACTAAATCGCTTCTGAGTGCTCTATTGGTGTCTTTTTCCTGAACCAGAATGATGTCGGCATTTTGATCTCGGATATATTTTTTTACATTATCCCAACCCAAACTTCCATATTTCACGTTGTAGGTTAAAACTTTTATATCTGTTTTGGCAGAAGTAATATTGCTGTTTTGTGGAGAGAAATTTACCCACCGTCTTACAGGAATGTAAAAAATAAATGTTGAAAGTATAAAAACGACAGCAATTTTTTTCTTTTTAATAATCCAAATGAGTGTAAATAAGAGATGAGCTAAAATTAAATAAGGAAAACCTAACGAAAGAAGATTGAGCTTGCTGAAATAATTGGGAGCTACCCAAGCGTTTGCAAATGTGCTGATTAACAGAATTAAAACAACTAAATGGGTAAAAAGTAAAAAAGAAAACCGCTTCATGAAACTCAAATAGTTCTTGAGTAACAAAAATTTTGCCAATCACGTCTTATGAAGTTTTGATCAATGGTTTAATCAATTTTAAAAGTGGCAACCACCGGGAAATGATCGGAAAGATTAACTGTACGGTCAACTTTATAGCTAACAGGTTTTATAGATTCTGAGGTAAAAATATAGTCTATTCTTAAAGGATATTTGTAATCATGAAAACTGGTTCCGCTGCCTCTGCCTACTTCATAGAAAGTATCTTTTAAGCCTTCTGAAGTTTTATAGTATTCGTAAGAGTTGGGAACCGCATTAAAATCTCCTGCCACAATTACGGGATACGGAGAATTGTCAATACTTTCTCGGATAATTTCTACTTGCTCCTGATGTGATTTAAATGTTGGAATTAGTCTTTTAATTACATTTTTTACTTTTGTTTCGTCTTCATCGCCATTTCCATTAAGTTTTACCATGCTTTTTACAACGCCAAAAGATTCTAAATGAACGTTGATGAGACGATAGGTTTTACCTCTAATCTCAAGGTCAATTTGTTCGCACTGTGCAGTGATGTCTCCATTGAAAAGGTTTTCAAATAGATTTTTGCGGGAAACAATTTTATACTTAGAATAGAATGCAAGAACGGGAAGATTATTTTTACCAGAGAGATTTCTTAGCTGAAGCTCATTATATGCATTTTCTTGTATAAAAACTAAATCTGCTTTTTGATCATTAATATATTCCTGTATTTCCTCTTTACCTAAACTACCCCCCTTTATATTAAAAGTAACAATTTTTAAATTCGCCGTTTCTTTACATTCGGAAGAATAATTAACCCATCTTTTTACAGGATTCAGAAAAAACAATCCTAAAAACATAAAGACAAACGCTCTTTTTTTCCAACTGAAAACCCAAAAGAATGTAAGAATAATGTATCCGATAATTAAAATAGAAAACCCTAAAGACAGTAAATTAAACCAAGGAAAAATTTTCGGTGGAATATAAGCATTCAGTAAAACTCCTGTTAACAGAAATAGCAATCCCAAATGCAGTAAAAGAAGTATTAATCGGAAAATTTTCACAATATATTATTTGAATCTGTATAAGTGTTTTTTCCAGATTTTAGCTAAAATAAATCCGACGATTGCGCCACCAACGTGAGCTAAATGGGCGATTCCTCCTGCATTTCCAGTGACTCCCAATGCGACCGATCCAATAATAACAATCGGCAAAACGTATTTTACTTTCACAGGAATTGGAATAAACATAATTCCAATTTTAGCGTCGGGATATAAAGTTGCAAAAGCAGCAATTACTCCAAAAATAGCTCCTGAAGCACCTACCATTCGGCCAAATATAATTGGGTTTATATCTTCACTAATCAATTCTTGAACCTTCAACGAAACTTGAACATTCACAAAGCTTTCTGGATCAGCAATATATCCTTGAATGTCAAATCCCAAGTTACTTAATTGAGAATACGCATTTTGATATTCTACAAAATTCCATAAGTTAAAAAGAAAAAATGCTCCTAATCCACTTAAAAAATAGAGAATTAAATATTTTTTGGCTCCCAGACTTTGCTCTAAAATAGGGCCGAAACTGAACAGAGTAAACATATTGAAAAGAATATGCATCGGACTTCCGTGCATAAACATATGTGTAATAATCTGCCATGAGTTAAATTGTGGTGATAAAGGGAAATATGCAGCCAAATAAAAATCAAGCTGTGGTATTATGAGTGCTGCAATATAAACTACAATATTTAGTATAATGATATTTCGGGTAAGCGGCGGTATATTATTAAACATCTACTTAAAATTTATTTTTAAAATCATTAAACGGAACTTCATAAAAACATCTTTTTCCGTTGGGTAAAAATTCCGGGAAGCCGAGAGCTGTAAAATCTTTGATGAGCTGTTCGGCATCTATTTTATAGATAAAATCGAAGCGGGATTTCGACTGCATTTTGTTCCATTGGTTTTGGTAAAACTGCATAAACTCTTCTTCTGTTTTGTATTCTAAAACATCAAAAAGATTCTCCAGAAACTTCATCACCTGAGATTCTTTCAAACCTTCAGGAACGGCATCAATTCTTAAAACACTTTCATGAGCGATGCTCATTTCAAACCCTAATTCCGGAAGATATTTTTTTATTGATTTATACTTGCTCTTTTCAATCTCATTCATGTGATATTCCAATGAAAACAAAAGAGACTGGCTGTTTGTGGTTTTCTTTGATTTGTTATTGATTTCTGTCACCAAAAGACGATGCATTCTGCCCAGATCGAGCATTAAAGTACGGTCACCTTTATTGAAAAGCCAATATCCGTTGGGAAGTCTCATCAGATCTTCATCAAAGTCTTCATCTTCAAACAAGTTGATTTTTGAAGGTTCAGCAGAAATATTCTGATGATACATTTCCGTAAGATTCTGAATTTCCGCTTTTGATGTTGTTCTTTCTTCCAAAAATGGATTGTAATCTCGGTCTACAATAATTTCAGGCATTTTTAGATTTCCGGTATTGTTGCTTTTGCTCGGAAAACTTTTTTGCATAATCGCATCAATTTGCGGATCTCTTTCAAAATCAAGACTCGGTGCAATATTGTAAATTCCTAAAGAACGTTTGATCGTAGAACGAAGTAAAGCAAAAATAAGATGCTCGTCTTCAAACTTTACTTCTGTTTTTTGTGGATGAATGTTGACATCAATTTTTTCAGGATCTAATTCCAGGAAAAGAAAAAATGTAGGAATATATCCCGGTAAAAGCAGTCCTTCAAAAGCTTCCTGAACGGCTTTATTAAAATATGGACTTTTAAAAAACCTTCCGTTTACAAAAAGGAATTGTTCACCACGTGTTTTTTTTGCACCTTCAGGCTTTGCAACAAAACCATGAAGCTTACACCAGATGATATCTTCTTTGATAGGAATTAATTGTGGATGAAGCTTTCTGCCAAAAATATCGACAATTCTCTGCATCTGGGTTCCTTTTCTCAGCTTAAAAACCGGATCATCATCATGAAAAAGAGAAAACTCCAATCCCTCGTGAGCTAAAGCAACACGCTGAAATTCATCTATGACATGACGAAATTCAATATTGTTATTTTTAAGAAACTTTCTTCTTGCAGGAACATTGTAGAAAAGGTTTTTAACTAAAAAATTAGAACCTTCCGAAGTTTGCACCGGTTCCTGAAACTGAAAAACTCCGCCTTCAATGTAAATGTTGGTTCCTAAAGCAGCATCTTTAAGTTTGGTTTTCAATTCAACCTGGGAAACAGCGGCAATAGAAGCCAAAGCTTCACCACGGAAACCCTTGGTTGCAATCTTAAATATATCTTCAGTTCCCCGTATTTTTGATGTAGCATGTCTCTCAAAAGACATTCTTGCATCGGTTTCAGACATTCCTTTTCCGTCATCAACAACCTGAATAAGGTTTTTCCCTGCGTCTCTTATGATCAGCTCTATTTTTGAAGCTCCCGCATCAATAGAATTTTCCAAAAGCTCTTTTACAATAGATGCAGGACGCTGCACCACCTCACCGGCTGCGATTTGGTTGGCTACATGATCGGGTAAAAGCTGAATAATATCTGACATAACTGGGTAATGAACTTACAAAAATAGGCAAAGCAAATAAGATTTAAAATAATAAACTAATGAATTGAATATTAAGTTATCCCTAACTTTTGCACAATCCCATTAAAAAAGTCCCTGTTTGAAAAAACAAACAAGGACTTCAAACTAAAAGTATATACAATTTGTGCTGCTATTTTTTTTATGATTATTACATCATTTTTTCTTCTAACACCAGTTTAGATTTTTCCGGTCGTTTTTGTTTTATTACAACTTCGGCGCTTCCATGTATTCTGTCGTACAAATAAGCCATCAGATTGGGTTTTTTATAGATTTTCGAATATCTGTAGTTGGTGTAGAAATGTCTCAGATGAATTTTATAAAGATCATATCCGATAACGACTACCAAGCAAACGCTAATTACATAAAATACGCTGAATTCCAGATAATAATAAGTTAATCCTGAAAATACCGCTCCTGTAACATAAGCCAACATTACACTTGATAAAAGCTTTGCTCTTGCAATCAATTCTGGGTTTTTTCTGTATTTTTTGTGCGTAAACATAGACATCAGAATCCCCAAGTCGGTTGTTGTTCCGGTAAGGTGGGTTGTTTTTACCAAAAAGTTGGAAATACTCGCTGTTAAACCATTCTGTAAACCGGTTGCAAAAAGCATTAAAGCGACCAGATATTCTGCTTCTTCCAATGTTTTCTGATAATAAAACTGTCCGTAAATTCCCACTGCCAAAAGACATAAAATCTCAAGAACAATTGGCATTGCGTGAGCAAAATATTTACTTTTTCTGTTGAAATTGATAACGAAAAAGTTGGCGGTAAAACTACCGAAGAAGAACAGGAAGATCCAGGCGCCTACAACGGCCGCCTGATTCCAGTTTCCTTTGCTTATTTCTGCTGCAAAAACGGCATAATGTCCGGTTACGTTTGAGGTAAATGAGAGAAATATTAATAGAGATGCAATATTTATAGTTCCTGCGGTAAAGGCAGTCAGCGTCCCCAGTTTTATGTTGTCTCCCAACGTCCTGCTGTTACTATAATTTCTTAACATTTTACTTAAATTTTAAATAGTTTATTTAAAGTCATTAAACTTCCACAAAAACTTCTGCCAATCTGCCTTTTTCGGGCATAAACGCAGGAGTTCCAAATACCATTTCGTGAGACGTCAATTCTTTACATTTTTTGATGTAAGGATTCAGATCAAATTTTCCTTTGGTATTTTTATTTTTAAGTGAAGGCGAATAGTACGCTTCTGTAATTTCCTCAGCTTTTACATAATTGTTGAATGCTCTTTGGAAGCTTCCTGAGAAAACATCGCAAACAACTTTGTGAACCAAATGTGGATATTTATTAACGATAATTCCGTAGGCATCACAAAATTCCTGAGTTCTTATTTTACTGAAAATAGTAGATTTTGTGGTAAAAAGAAGATCTCTGATAGAATCTCCCATGTCGTAACCCGATACTAATAAAATTTTGTATTGAGTGTCATTTTCTTCTGCGTTTTTCTCTTTTAAAACTCTTTTTAAAATATTAAGAGACTCAAGAGAATAATCTGTTGCTATTAAAATGGTTTTGATCATATCTTTAGATTTAGTTGTAACATCTTTTTGATGATACAAAACTATATCTGTAAGATTAGAAGATCTTTGGAACGAAATTAAAATGTAATTAAAGAGATTAAAATGAGATTAGAATTTCATTTTAAGAAAAGCTTCTTTTTGAAGCTAAGTTGGGTTTTCTTCCTTCTGAGTACCGTAAATCGTAGGAAAACGCATTTGTACGGTCGTTCCCTGATTTTCGTGTGAGCTTACCAAAAGTTCACCGTTGTGCATTCTCACAATATTTCTGGCAAGAGGAAGACCGATGCCGTAACCTTCATAATTTCGGGTATTGGAAGCCCGGAAAAAAGGATCGTAGATTTTATTCATTTCAGACTCGGGAATACCGATTCCGTTGTCTTTGATGATGATGTAAAGATCTGTATCTGTTGCACCCAACGAAACTTTTACCTGTTGATGATTAGAATATTTACAACCATTATTGATGATATTGGCAACTGCCAAATGAAGAAGCTGCTCATTCCCTTGAACTTTCAGTTTTTTAGGATTATCGGGAAGCATACTGATGTCGAGGTAAATATTGTTTCGGGAGTCAATTCTTCTTAAGGTCTCAATAACATCCCATAAAAGCTGGTCGATTCTTACTTTGTCTATTTTCTGAATTCTGCCGTCAAACCCGGTTTGTGCGATCAGTAAAAGTGCTTTGATTTTTTTATCAAGTTTTTCTGCTTCATCCAAAATGATTTCGAGTGTTTCTTTATATTCTTCAGCAGTTCGGTTGATAGATAAAGCAACATCAGCTTCACCCATAATCGAAGTAAGTGGTGTTCTGAGTTCATGTGAAACATTTCCAATTAGGTGATTCTGGGTTTCAAAAGAAGTCTCAATTCTTGTCAGCATCGTGTTGAACGTTTCAACCAATTCATTTAATTCTTTATTATCCGGTTGAGGCTCAAGTCTTAAATGCAGGTTTTCAGAACTGATTTCTTTTACTTTTCCGGTGATTTTTAAAATTGGTTTGAACAAAGTTTTAGACAAATAAAAAGAGAAAATCATGCTGAAAAATATCGAAAGAATCATACAGGTAATCAATGTTCTTTTCAAAAAGCCGAGATAATGAACCACGTAATGATTTTTTGCCGAAGCAATCGCGATATAATCTTTGTTTTGATATTTAAAAGTCTGCCCGATATAATAAAATTCAGAATCGTTGTAATTGGCTTCTCCAGATCTGATGATATTTTTAAAAAACGTGTCCGGAATATGTACTTCGTGCGAAATTTTTTTAAAATTTGAATCTGTCGGAATTGCAAAAACATAATCTCTTTCCATCGGAAGTTCTTCGTCATTCCTGCTGTTGAGAATATAGTTTTCGGGAAGGTCGAGATGTTCTTTGCTTTTTTCAATCTGCACAATCGTGGTAGTACGGATTTTTAGCAATTCATAAAACCTCTGATGCGAAAAATTAACAATAGAAAAGTATACCGATCCACCAAAAATCAGAATAACAGTTGTAAAAACAACCATTAAGAGAACCATCGTTTTGGTTTGATTGGTAACGACTTTATTAAACATTTTCTAAGGTTTTTTTAAAACATACCCCATTCCTATTACGGTGTGAATAAGTTTGCTGTCTTCCTGGTTGTCTATCTTTTTTCGTAAATAATTGACATATACATCCACAACATTGGTTCCCAATTCGTAATTAACTCCCCAAACTGCGTCTAAAATTTCGGCTCTTGAAATAACTTTTTCCGGATTATTGAGGAAATACATCAGAAGTTTGTATTCGGTAGAAGTTAAAGAAACCTCTTCGCCTGAGCGAATTACTTTTTTGGTGTAATCATTCACTATTAAATCTGAGATCTGAAAAACATGCTCATTATCGATTTCGTTTTCTGTCGCGTCTGGAGTATTAATAGGATTGCTTCTTCGAAGCAGAGATTTTATACGGGCAACCAATTCGATAAATTTAAAAGGCTTTACAAGATAATCGTCGCCGCCGTTTTCTAAGCCTAAAACAATATTTTCGGAAGTTCCCAATGCCGTTAAAAAAAGAATAGGAACGTTTTTATTGGTTTTTCTGATTTCTTTGCAAACATCCAGCCCGTTCATTTCGGGCAGCATAATATCTAGAATGACCAAATCGAAATCATTTTCCTGCACCAAATTGACACCGGTGCGACCGTCAAATGCTACAGAAATTTCATATCCTTTTTCCTGAAGTCCTTTTTTAATAAAAGAGACTACGCTGGTTTCATCCTCAATCAGAACAATTTTTTTCATAAAAAGTAGTGAACTTCACAAAAATAGGAAAAAGATTATAAACAGAAGATTCTGCTTTTTTAATCCAATTCAACAAAAAAGACGAATGTAGAATTCGTCTTTGGTATATATGGAATGTGTTTTTATTTGAAAATAAATCATTAATTACAACCTGAGCAATATGATCTGTCTACATATTTTTTGCTGTTTCCTGTGTAATAATAGCAACCACCTCTTTCTCCAACATATAAAGTACGTCCATTATACGTACAGTCTTGGCTTGTAGACGTGGTTGTCGTTCTTTTCTTTTTACTTTTTTTGCTTTTCTTTTTTGGTTTTGTGTTTGAAAATTCGGTTTTAGCAGTTGAATTTTCTTTGGCTAAAAAGTTGGCAGGTAATAATAATCCTAAACCTAAAAGGCTTGTAAATAGTAGTTTTTTCATGGTTTTAATGTTAATTTATTTTAGATATAATTTTCTAATGTTTTCAGAAGCTCTGTTTTATAATTATAGATTTCATCAAGATTATTGAGCTGAATTTTTTCTCCGGCATCTTTTCCGTTATGAAATGTTTCCAAATATTTATTTGCGGTATTAAAATGTAATCTGCAAAGAGGTTTTCGATTGTTATCATCCAGTAAAATTCCGAAATAGGATAAAGTATCTCTGTAAGCAATCCTTGAAGAAGGAATTTTTTCTCTCAAAATTGCTTTCACAATCTGAAAACCTTCCAGCTCTTCTTCTGTGGTTACAATTTTAGAATCATTATTCTCGTCGATGGATTGAGATGTTTTTATATCATCATCCTGCTTTTCAATCTGCTCATTAATGCTTAATGCAGATTTTAGTCTGAAGCTGATCGATTCATTAATGGAAGTTGTCAACGCTTTTTTTGCATATTCTTTAAACGAAATCATTCGGTTTGCGGTTAAAGGTTTTTCAAAAAAACGGTTGACCAATAGTTTGACCAATTCATCAGAAGGATTTTCAATCTCTTTTTCAAACTCTTTTCTGATGGCTTTGATGTATTTTAAAGCTTCTGCAGAATCCAAAATGCTTTCAAGATTGTAATCTTTTTTGGTGAAACTTTCCAGAATTTTAATCGAACTGTCTTTTATATCTTCAATATTGATGGTAAAAAAAGGCTTTTCATCCATAATATTCGGCTTTTCAAGATCTGTGTAGAAGTTGTAAACAATTCCGTTCGTAAGAACTCCAAATCTTGTTTTCGATACATGATAATATCTGTGAAGCTGCGAATTGTGTGCATCTGCGTTTTCCTTCCAATGTTTACATTCAATAATAAAAATAGGTTCGTCATTATTTTTGATGACGTAATCTACTTTTTCACCTTTCTTGGTTCCAATATCGCAAACATGCTCGGGAACAACTTCTGTAGGATTGAAAATATCATAACCCAAAATCTGTATAAAAGGCATTACAAAAGCATTTTTGGTAGCTTCTTCTGTGCTGATCTGCTCTTTTAGACCTACAACTTTTTGGTGTAACTGCTCAAGTTTAATTTTAAGATCCATAATGTTGTTTTTAAAGAGTTTTATCAACGATTTCGGCGGTTGGAGCATTGGTTTTTACAGAATCAATTCCGATTTCCATGCTCGATTTTGAACTGTAATACTGACTTTTTCCAATGATTTCTCCGTTTCTTGCTTTCAATACGAAATAATCTTTCTCGTTTACAGCAACTCTTCTGTCGTATCTTGAATCATCCTGTGAATTGATTCTTACAGATTCGATTCCTTTATGGCAGTTTGCCTTTGTGGTGTAACCTTCGCTGGTTAAAATAATTTCTCCGTTTCCGGCTTTCAGATTAAATTGATATTCATCATTTTTTCTTTTGCTGATCGTAAATTTTCCCATAATTGTTATTTTTTTATAAATCTTTCTGAAATTTCTTTTTCATCAAGAATTTGATTGTTTAGTAAAATGATTTGAAGTTTTCCTGTTATTGGGTTTTCAAAAATTTGAGCTCCTGATCTGCAATTTTCAAATCTATATTTAAGAGCTTTTAATCCCGGAATAATTCCTTTACTTATTGTTTCTTCATAAACATGTTTTGAACAACTTTTTCTGAAAATGCACTTTCTTCTTTTTGAAGCAGGAATTATAAACCAATAAGATTTAATGATTAATAGTAGAAGATATTTCATTTGTTTCTTTTGTAAAAACAGCCACTTGATAGGATGTCATATATCCGGGTTTTTGCTGACCGACTCCAAAACAACCTTCTACTGGTTGAATGTAAGTTGAAACACTTTCTAGTCTCAAATATTTCCAACCTTGCGCAGATTGAACGAGTATCAAATTTTCTAATTGTTGAGCAATAATATTTGAGCTCATGTTTTGTTGATTTGCAGTTGCAACGAATGGTACGACTTTGTATTCCATGATTATTTTTGTTTAATACTTCAAAAATATAAACCTTTCAAAACCAATCCTTACGGGAAACCGTAAAACAAAAAACCTTTCAAAAAAATTGAAAGGTTTAGAATAGTTAATTAAGAGGAGCTATATAATTCCTAAATCTTTGCAGAAGGCAACCAATTGTTCGTTGTTGCTTATTCCCAGCTCTTCTTTCAGAGTATTGAGTTTCTTTTCAATACTGCTCAAACTGTTGGGTTTTATATTGTTGTTTTGTAGAAATACCGGAATATTTTTTTGTAAAACGCCTTGAGAAAGTAAAGAAACTAAGGTAATATCATACGTTGTGAACTCATAATTATTCAGTTTTTTTACCTCCTGTTTCAGATCAAGCGAAAGATAATTTTCATTGTTATAAACTGATGTAATTGCTTTTTTCAATTCTTTAGAATCGTGTCTTGCTTTTCGTACATAGCCGTTTATTCCGTAATCGTTAAAAAGAGAATCGATAATTCCGGATTTGTGCTCAGCAGAAAATACAATAATTTTTAAATCGGACTGTTCTTGTCTGATTGCAGAAATCAATTCGCGACCGTCTTTTAGTTTTTGAGGATGATGATCTTCTTCATAATAAAGATCGGTGATGAGTAAATCATAAGGTGTTTTTTCACGAATGGCTTTCTGAGCTTTTGCCAATGCGTCATCACAATAATAGACATACTCAAAATTATCAAAATTGAGATCCTCTAAAGTTTTCTGTACTGAAATATTGATGCTTTCGTGGTCTTCAGAAATTAGAATTTTTTTAAACATTGTTATCTTTTTAAGAAACTGGAAATGAAATATAGACCTTCAATCCTTTTTCGGTTTTGGTTTCAAAAGTAATTTTTCCGTTGATGTTTTCTATACGGGAAACCGTATTTGATAAACCATTTTTAAAAATTAATTCATCAGAAATTCCAATTCCGTTATCGGCATAGTTGATGTTGATGAAGTTGTTTATTTTTTCAAACTTAAAAACAACATTATTGGCTTCACTATGCTTTTTCATATTGACCAAAAGCTCACGAATAATCTGGTAAATCTCCGTTTGAGTGGATTTTGTAACGTTTTCCCAAGTTTCTTCCTGATTTCCGACGGTAAATGTATTGATCTCATCATTTTTAAAAGAAGCTACGAGTTTTGAAATTTTTTCATTGAATTTTTCATCATGAGAATCAGTATTTTCGTAGGAAATATCTCTGGATTTTTCATAAACAAACTCCAGTTCATCAAGCGCCTGTTCTTTATTGAAATCATTTTGATTTTCAATTTTTGTCATCACCTGATAAATTCCATTGGCAACGACGTCGTGTACTTTTTTGGAATATTTTAATTCGGTATTCTTTACTTCAATTTGTTTTTCCTGTTCTTTTTCTCGCCTAATGTTTTTCTTTCTTTTTTCGTTCCAGAAGAAGCCAATTATTAAAGTTAAAGCTAAAATAACCAATCCAAATTTTTGCTTTAGGATTTTATTTTTGTTCTCGGCAATTTCTAATTTTTTTTCTTCTACACCATAGACAATGGTTGCGAATTTATTATTGTCAATATAGCGAGCTGTTTGTATACTGTCTCTGAGGGAAACGTATTTATTAAAATTAGTGGAAAAATTTTCAGATTCAAGAATTGAAATTTTTTGTATTGCTTCTAACTGATCATCTACACTTTTTACCTCTTGCGCAATCTTTTGCATGAATTTAGCATAGAGTAATGCTTTTTGAGGATCTTTATTCTTAAAATAATCGGATAGCCTTGCATAGCTTCCATTCTGCCCCATTTTATCATCGATTTTTATTTGAATTTTCAATGCTTTTAAAATATTGGGTTCAGGATTATAGTTGTTGTTATCAAGCCATTTTATATAAGAGAGATTAGAAAGAATTCTTGAAAACATCAAACTATCGACTTTTTCGACTTTTGTGATAATACTGTTGTAAACCTTAATTGCTTGAGTATATTTTTTTTCTTCTTTGTAAATATTCGCAATATTCGCAAAAAGAATCATCTTACTTGCTTCGCTTTCTGAGTATTCAATTGCCGAATTATAGAAATCTCTTGCTTCACGGTAATTTCTTAGATTATTAGCTATCATACCTAAATTATTGAAATTATCGCCTATATGATAATATTGAGTAGTATCAGTCTTATCAAAAAGTAATTTTGCTTTTAGAGAAAAATCCTGAGCTTTGAAATAATTCCCTTTAGTAGTCAATATTTTTGACATGCTTAAAAGACACTTTGCTTCCCCGAATTTATCTTTATTTTGTTTGAAGATCTCTAATGCTTTACCATAATAAATATATGAACTATCATAATTCTTTAAAACATTAAAATCAAATGCTTTGTCATAATCCGGATTTATTATTTCATTAGGTTGATTATTCTTATTATGTTTTGAACATGAATAAAAAGACAATAATAAGTGTATTAAAAAGAGTGATTTGAATTTCAAAATATTAGTTTTTTATAAAAATATAAAAGTATTACTTAATTAAGAAATTAAAAAAAGAGAATAATAATTAATTATTCTCTCAATTCTACTAAATTATGGATTTGTAAAAGGAGGTGGAGTTTGTCCTGTATTTCCTGTTACAGGTCCGCCGTTTCCATCTTCCTCTAACCCTGTGCCTGGATTTAATGAAATATCTCTCGCATTCTCTACAGTTATATGAGGGGAATTATTATTGTTATTTGTTGTGTTTCCGTTTCCGTTTCCGTTTGAAAATACTAAGCCTAGTAACATTAAAATTAATTGCATCATTTTCTTTATAAAATTTTTAAATATTTCAAAAATATAAAAAACCACTCATTATTTGAGTGGTTTCCAAGTTTTATTTTTTTGGAGGAAAAGGAATTGTGTCTCCTCCTGTATCTCCTGGATCAGTTCCCGTTCCCGGATCAAAACCTGTTCCTCCTCCTGAGTTCTGTACCGTTATAGGATCTTGGTTATTATTGGTGTTTGATGTATTTGCATTATTATTTCCGAATGCTAAACTTAATAGCATTAATATTAATTGGATCATTTCCTTTAAATTTTTGAAGTTGAAATTGTTTTTCTTCCTCTCGCAGATACTTTGATCTCGAGCTGTACACGTTAAATTTCGAAGCGCTTCTAAATTTTTGGGAAGTAAACCTTCAAAAACGGAAGAGAAACATCTGCTTCCCAACCCGGAGTTTTCTTCCGTTTTATCAGGTGATTTTAGAAATCAGATTAAAGTTTTTTGTTTTTGTAATTGTTAGTTTGTCACTGATTTCTATGGCAAAGATGGGGTAGAAAGGAAGGCAAGTGTTAGACAAAGTATGGACATCGATGGACATCGGTTATGTCTATTTATATTACGGGAAACCATAATGTTATGTGATTGAAAATCATTTAATTTGTAATGCCTTTAAAAACTAATTATGTCCAAAAGAAAATTATTAATCAATGAGGTATTTAAAAAAGCCAAGGAAGATTCAGGAAAGACTTCAAAAAACGGATTAGCATCTTTTTTATGGGTGTATTTCGAAGAACATTTAAATTTTACAATTTCAGAGAGAACTTTTGTAAGATATTACGAAGATTATGTATTAGGACATTATGAAAGAGATATTGAACCTGAAAAGCTTGATAAATTAAGCGAATATTTAGATTATAAAGACTTTTCTGATTTCTCCAGAACCTTCATAAAAAAAGATAATGAAGCCAATAAGACAACGGTAAAAATAAGTGTTGATAAAGATGAAGAATCTCTCAGCGAGAAGTTATCCAATATTATTATCAATATAACGAACGAGCAAAATTTCAAGATGCCCGAATTCATGAAGAAAAATGGAATGGGAATTATGGAAATTGCATTTTTAATATGTCTTACAACTGGTAGTATTGCTTTTTCGAAAAAACCTAATACACAAATTCCGGGAAAGGGTTTTGCCGGAATATTAGATTCACAAATTCATTGTATGTATTGGGATAAAAGTGAATATAAACCGATAGATTGTCAGGATAAAAACCCGGTTTACAATCATAGAATTCCTTTTGATTATGAAAGGATGACGTATTTTAAAAGAATTGAACGGAAAGATACTTTAACGGTAGACAATGCTTATGGGAAGGTTTGGTATTCGAAATATAACGGAGAAGTAGATTTTTTTACAAATGATGGTGTAGATCCGAATAATGGAAGAGAATTAAGAAAGGCAACAGAATATATCATTGATAAATATGGCGGAATTCAGGAAGATGCGCAATAAAAAAAGCGAAGAAAAATCTCCGCTTTTATTTTTACTGTAAATCTGTTTCCAGCATTCCCAATTCTCCAAAATATTTTTTAAATTTCTGAATCTTTGGACCTACCACTGCGCTGCAATAAGGCTGTGTCGGGTTTTCATTATAATATCCCTGATGGTATTGCTCGGCTGGCCAGAATTTTTCAAAAGGTGTTAATTCTGTAACGTAAGTCCCGGACCATCTTCCTGATTCTTGAGAGGTTTTGATGGCTTCTTCAGCTTTTGCTTTTTCGGCTTCATCTTTATAATAAATGACAGAACGATATTGAGTTCCGATGTCATTACCCTGTCTGTTGAGTTGAGTAGGGTCATGAAGAAAGAAAAATACATCCATCAATTGCTCATAAGAAATAATTGCAGGATCATACGTAATTTGTACCACTTCAGCATGACCGGTTTCACCTGTGCAAACTTCCTCGTAGGTCGGATTGTCTTTGTGACCTCCGGAATAACCTGAAATTGCAGATTCTACTCCTTTCAATATATTAAAACAGCTTTCTACACACCAAAAACATCCACCACCAAAAGTGATCTGCTGTACATTATTTTTATCCATTTTAAGTTGATTGTTTTGTTTAAATATTCTCTTTTTAAAACTTTGATAAGCCTGAAAAACGAAATCAAAATTATGAAAAAGTTTCTCATTTAAATAAGGTTTTAGCCTTTAAGAATAAATGATAACAATAGATTTCACAAATCATCAGTAAGAAATCCGCAGGTGTTTAATGCAAAGCTTAATTTGAAAATATTATTATTAATTGAGCCATGAAAAATCAACAAATTTATTTGCCCCGAATACACGAATATTTTTAAATAAATGGGAAATATTCGTGCATTCGGGGTTAATTTAAATATAAAATAGAGAAATATTTTTCAGAATAATCAAAAAAATCTGTGAAAATCAGTGCAATCTGTGGGAGCTAAAACAAAAAAGCACCCAAAAAGGATGCTCAATATTTTTAAAATAGTTTTCAATTATTTTTCCCAAACTAAAGCACTTGCTCCAAGAATGGCTGCATCTGCTTCATCCAGTTCACTGAAAACCAATCTTACTTTATTTCTGAAAATAGGAAGAAGGTTTCTTTCCATGTGAAGTTTTGCTGGTTTTAAAATGAAATCTCCGGCTTTAATTACTCCGCCGAACAATAAAATAGCTTCTGGTGAAGAAAACATTACAAAATTAGCTAAAGCTTCACCCAACTTCTGGCCGGTATATCTGAAAACCTCAACTGCCACAGGATCTCCTTTTAATGCACATTCGTGCACTGTTTTAGAATTGATGGCTTCTTCCGGATATTGATTTAGCATAGAATCCGGAAATTCTGCTCTCATTTTTTTTGCGGTAATGGCAATTCCTGTTGCCGAAGCATAAGCTTCTAAGCTTCCTTCAGAACCTGTGCTCCAATGTTTTCTGCCGCCTGGCTTTACAATGGTGTGCCCCAATTCTCCGGCAAAACCATCGTGACCGTAAATTAAATGTCCGCCAGAAACAATTCCGCTTCCTACACCGGTTCCCAAGGTAATCATGATAAAATCTTTCATCCCTCTTGCTGCACCGTACATCATTTCACCTAAAGCTGCCGCATTGGCATCATTGGTCATTTTACACGGACTGTTGAATTTAGCAGTCATTAATTCAGCAAAATTGATAATTCCTCTCCAAGGAAGATTGGGAGCGAGTTCTATTGTTCCCCTGTAGTAGTTTGCATTGGGAGCTCCTACACCAATGCCTTCAATTCCACCTTCACAATGCTCATCAATCAATGGCTGAATTTGCTGATGAAGAGCATCAACAAATTCTTCAGGTGTGCTGTATTGATCGGTTGGTATAGAACCTTTGGTTAAAATCTGACCTCTGTGATTTACAAGACCAAACTTAGTATTGGTTCCACCGATATCGATACCTAATGCAACCTCTTTTGACAAATCTACTACTGACATTTTCTTATTGTATAATTTCGAGGCAATAAATTTAT